>OJAW01001608.1_pt1 | contig 12673 bp, 14 predicted proteins | sample 1589151 | NCBI WGS metagenome assembly OJAW01 (sample SAMN03283290) | human gut metagenome | biome: human-associated habitat; material: feces | host: Homo sapiens | place: Peru | collected 2012 | reverse complement strand
CCTACTTTCTTACATGGAATGCGTCTCAATGAAAAAATTGAAGTACAAATTGAAAAAGGTAAAACACTCAGCATTCGTTTAGATGAAATAGGGGAACCTGACCTCGCTGGAAATCGTGTTCTCTTCTTTAACCTAAATGGTCAACGTAGAGAAGTCGTAATTAATGACCAATCTGTACAAACTCAAGTTGTGGCTAAACGCAAAGCTGAAACAGGAAATCCAAACCAAATTGGAGCTACTATGCCAGGTTCTGTTCTTGAAATTTTAGTTAAAGCTGGTGACAAAGTTCAAAAAGGTCAAGCCTTGATGGTTACTGAAGCCATGAAAATGGAAACAACTATTGAAGCACCATTTGATGGCGAGATTGTTGACCTTCATGTGGTTAAAGGTGAAGCAATTCAAACTCAAGACTTGTTAATCGAAATTAATTAATATAAATTAAACCTACCTTTTGGGTAGGTTTTTTATTTTTCTTCAAAAATATTAGAAATAAATATCCCACATACCATAAAAATCATACCAATAATCAAATCAATAACATATATCTTATTTTTAAACATCCGTATTATAAGAAGAAGTACACTAGAAATAAACATTCCTAGTATAAAAGCATACATCTTATTGTTATGTTTTCTAAATAAATAATCAACAATTTTAACAAGCAAAATAACCGCTACTACAATTCCAATAACAAAAGGTATAATAATTCTAATATTAGTAACATTACCAACAGAATAAATAATAATATCATAAGTCCCAAATAACATAAGTAATGCCGTACCACTTATCCCTGGTATAATACTACCAATAGCCTCAAATATACCAGAAACAAAAAAGATAATAATATCAATAAAATTATTTTTAATAACATAATTATTATTAATATTTAAAATAACTATAATAAAAAAGATAGCAAAACTAATAAAACTAATATAATAATCATGTTTATCAACTTTATTAATAATAAAAGGAAAGCCTCCTATTATAAGACCAATAAAGAAAAACATAGTTATAACATAATACTTATCCAAACATAAACTAATAATTTTACTAAACAAAATAATTGATAATACAATACCAACTCCTATTGGAAATAAATACTTAATAGCCATCTTTATATTATCTCTAAAATTACAAATATAAAATATAGCTTTATCATAAACACCCATAATAGTGGCAAGCATAGCTCCACTTACACCAGGAATAATTTTACCAATACCTATAATAAATCCCTTTATAAAATTTATCATTAATGTAGTTCTTTACATACTCCTGAAGAAGGTTTATAAAAACAATGATTTTTATATTTACCAGCAAAATCTTGCTCCCACCAAGTATCAGTACAACTTGTTCCACTCTTAGGAGCATAAAACCATAAGGCATTAGTAGCAGGATAATAATATTCTCCTCTTATAACCCTCTCCGCAAGTTCACTTTCTTTAGCAGTAGGATTACCATAAAACAAAGAACTACTAGTTCCTGAAAAACCACCAGGTGATTGATAAACCATATCAGAAATTGATCTAATATCTTTGAAAGTAAGACAATCTGCAATAACCCTATTAATGCCAACATTTCCTACCATCAGCATCCCTAAATCTCCCTCACCTACAGCCTCCGCTCTCATTAAACGAGCTAACAATTCCTTTTCTTTAGTAGTATATTTAACAATCATATTATCACCAATAAATTATATGTAATTACCAAAAAAACAGAAGTAATAATACTTCTATTCATTAAATAATTTTATAGCTTCTTGTAACTGATTATCATTTTCTTTAGTTGGTTCTTCTAAATATTTATCATCAAGAACAACTTCTTTAGTTGGTACAACTCCAACTTCATTAATAGAATTACCATTAGGTGTAAGCCATTTTTGAGTAGTATATTTAATCATGCTTCCATCTAAAAGTTTTTTAGTTTGTTGTACAGTTCCTTTACCATAACTATTAGTACCAACAACCTCTCCACCATAACTTTCTTTAATAGCAGAAGCAAGAATCTCACTAGCAGAAGCACTACCACCATTAATTAAAACAACAACTTTATAATTACGTTTTTCTTTAGTAGTATCTTTCTTTTTAACTTTACCTTTTGAATCCTCTAATTGATAAATAATATCACCCTTTTTTAAGAACAAATTGCAAATATCAGTAACTGAAGTCAAATATCCACCACTATTATTTCTAACATCAATAATAAGTCCATCTATATTTTGTGTTTCAATTTCTTTAAGTTTATTTTTAAATTGATCATAAGAATTACTAGAAAATAAAGATATATTAATATAACCAATCTTCTTATCATTATTTTCAAATACTTCACCACTAACATATGGTATTTCAACTTTACCTAAATTAATAGTAATATCTTTCTCTTCATCATTTCTTTTAACAGTTAATACCACTTTATTTTTACCACTATTTTTAATATAATTAGAAATATCTACACTGCTTTTTCCTTCATAACTTTCGCCATCAACTTTTGTAATTATATCATTAACTTCCAATCCAGCTTTAAAAGAAGGTGAATTATCAAATATACTAACAACTTTTATAGTTCCATCCTCAAAACTAGCAACCGAACACCCTATTCCTTCATAGCTACCAGAAATAGTTTCATTAAAAGTATCAGTAGTATCAGCATCACTATAGCTAGTAAAAGTATCTCCAACAGAAGAAATCATACCCTCAACAGCACCATCTATTAACACTTTTTTATCTAAATTGCCATAATAATTATCTACAATTGCATAATAAGTATCAACTACCTTCTTTAAATCCTTAGTTACCGCTAAATAATTTTTTCCGGTAATAATACTTATACATCCAAAACACATAAGAAACCCTATTCCAATAGAAAAAATCATTACAATCATAACTTCTTTTGACGTATAAGATTCTTTTTCCCCTTTTTTATTTTTTTCTCTATCAAAAATTTTCTTATTTTTTATTACTTCTTTTATCTTAATCTTTTTTTTATCATTAATACTATCATTATCTTTTTTACTAGTCATCATATCATCCCCATAATAATTTTATCACATAAATAAAAAAAAAGATATAATTAATTATCTAATCATATACTTTTCTAATAATCTCATAACCAATATAGCTGATAATACCACATACATAAAATATAATACCAATAATCATAAATTGATATACTATAGCCTCAGTAGCAGCCTTTATATTAATAAATGTAATATTCATTTTAACAATAATTTTAAATAATAACCCAATTAAAACCATTAAACTACCTGAAATTATAAAAGTAAATTCTAATTTCTTTAAAATATTAATCTTATTCCTTTCTAATATAACTAATAATATAACTATCAATAATACAAACAAAAATAAAATAAACATTAACTATCAATAAGATTAATATCTAAATCATATATATAATCACTTATATCGTTTTTATACTTATTACTTTTATCAATTATTTTATTTTTAAGTACAACATCAATATTTCCATCATTTGTAACATCATTAACTATCATGTCATATATTTTTTCATTACTAAGCTTAGTACCTCCTCTTAGTTTATAGCTAACAACATTATTAAGTACTATCTTTAAACTATCATTAAGATAACTAGAGTTCATTAATATATTCATATCATTATCAGTAACATTAAGTTCATTTTTAACATCATAATAAGTACTATTAAAATTACCATTATCATCACTAAGTAAATCTTTAATAGTAATAGTATTAACAATTTTATCAACACCATTTTCACTAGTAACATTAATAATAACAGCATAAGTTCCCATAATAGTACTAATCAATATAAGTAGTACAACAAGACTACTAACAAAGATTTTTTTCATAAATATCACCATTATTAAGATTAACAATATAAATATATATATACAAAAAAAAAGATTTAATTCATTTAAACTAAATCTTTTCATATAACACTTAACTAACAGTAAAAGGATCAGACATAGTACCTTTACCACCATTAATAGCAGTAGGTTTAAGAGAAATTACTGGACGAAAACCAAAATTACTAACATTATCATCAACCATATTAGCAACACCACGACCATCAGCATTCATTGCTGAAACATAAGCAGTATTGAAAAGTGAAGGCGACATAGTCCAATAATTATTATTATTATATAAATAAAAGTCTGTATTCTCCTGATAATAACCATTCATAGAAAAGTTGGCTCCAGCCAAAGTAAGTTCATCGGCAGTAATCAATCCTATTGGATAAGTCAATTTACCATTTCCTAATTCTTCACTTACAGTAAACTTATCATTTTTATTTTGACATAATAAACTAGGAGTATAACTGACAAAATTTCTTTTTAAACCAGCATAAGCAGTTGCATCTTCACCAATACCTGTAGCTGCATTTTCAATACCTACAATAGTACTAAAGAGAATATTAGTACTATCATCATTTGCTACACTTCTATCATTACAATATATTACATCAGCTATATAATTACCATAATTTATTAACTTACTTTTATACCAACTATCAACAACATTTTTTATATCGCTACTATTAACATTGGAATGCGTAGCATCATAATTAGAGGAACCTGCAGTACCATACATATATCCAACATAAGCATTATCATCATTTTTTGAATTATACACACCGACATTTATCAAAGTATCAGTATTTGAATTACCATCACCATTTGCATATGCTCTAGTACCAGCGTAAATCATTCTAACCGAACCATCACCATTTATTCTAATTATTCTCCAATAAAAATTTGCGAATTTTACATAATTATTTTCAACGGCACCTCTAAAATAATAACTAGTCCCTAAATCGTCAGTAGCAGTATAAATTCCTTTAGTACCATCACCTAATCCAGTCGTTCCACCAACACCCTTACCATTATTACCACTAACAGTAGAAAAATCAGGCGTATCAGTAGCTAATACTAAAGAACCACCATTTAATTTATTTAATCTAGTCAAAGTTTCCCTTGCCGAACCAACATCATAATTAGATTCAGTATAAACTGCTTGTCCATCTATAACTATCTTAGAATTAAACACCTTTCCTATTTGACTATTAGGTGTATCACTACTAAGCCATGCCCTAATAGTAATATCTATACTTTCTCTCGCCTTCAAAGTGATATCACTCTTAATAATACCATTAGTAAGCGAAGCAAGTGTTGTAGCATTTCCATCATCAATTTTAACTTTAATATATTTAGCATCAATAGTAGTACTACTACTTGCAGTAGATAATAATTTAACATTAAACTTGTAATCCACGTTACCAGTATTAGTAATAGTAAAAGTATAAGGATCTGTTTTAGAACCATCATCATCACTTAAAGGTAATGCATTAGCAAGTGAAATATTATCTCCTTTCCCATTAGCGGTTATTTCTAATAATCCAGTACTATAAGAATCAGGATTTAAAGCAGTATTTTCATGATAAAATAAAGAATATGTAGAATTTAACAAAGAAAATCCGACTAAAACAATTGCCACAATCACAACAAAAATAATAATTTTTTTCTTATTCTTCATAAAAATTTCTTTGTTCATAATAATACTCTCCTATCTACATTTTATTTTGATTCAATATATACTTTCATAGTTCCAATAAATGCACTATTCATATACTCATTAGTTATTTTCTCATAACTAATCCACATACCTATTTTAATAGATACTTCACTCAATCTTTCAATTTCACCTTCATATATTAAATAACTATTTCTATTATCAGATATACTATCAATCTTGTTATCCAAAACCTTATTTTCTATAGTATTACCATTAACAAAAACATTATAATTAATATATTCATTAGCCAATCTTCTAGAAACATTATGTTTCTTATAATCATCCGTTTCCTCTAATACAATCATATAATAAACTTTTTCATCATTTTTATTAGTTAAAGATATATTTTTAATATCCATAATATCCTTAATATTAATTATCTCTTTATCAACATTATTATCAATTATCTCGAAAATATTATCATTATATACAATATGATCACTATTCTTTACCATAATACTAATATCTTCATATATAACTTCAGCATATCCATTATCATAATAAATAATTTTTATATTATCTTTAGTTACTTTTTCATCAACTTTAACATATTTAACATTATCAACAATAATATAGTCCTTTTCTTTTATAGTACCATCAGAATAAATATATTTATCACCATTTTTATCAACTGGTACACTAACACCACTTAAATTAGTAAAGAAAAGCTCATCTTCACTAGTTATATCACTATTTCTAACAAAGAAATTAATATTATCCTTAATCACTATAACACTACCATCAGATAAATATATAAGTTCAATATTAAGTTTCTCATTTTTCTTATAATTACCAGTTAAATCCTTAGTTATGGCTTTAGAATTAATAACACCATCTTCATCTATACCATATTTACCATTAACCGGATATATTCTTTTAAATGAATTATTATCATATCTTATAATAGCGGTTCTATCAGAATAGAAAATTATAACACCATTTTTAATAGTGGATCTTTTCAATTCTATAACAACACCCTTTAAATGACTATTATCAGTCAAATTACTATCAAAAACCTTATCAGCATATTCACTAGTTATAGGTGTTCCATTAATAATACTATTATCATCACCATCAAAAGATACAATTACCCCATTAGATTCATATTTAATAATAGAAGAATCTTTCATATTACTAAATATTAAAGTAATAGCAATAACAAATACAGAAATAGATAAAAGAAGAGAAATAGTAAAAACTAATTTACCATTGTTAATTAGAAATAGAATAAAAGGATTTCTATACTTTCTCTCTTCCTCTACAGTTATTTTATTCTTTTCTTCATCTATCTTTTTTACAAAAAACTTATTTGTCTTTTTCATGTTATCACCTTCTTACAACAGTCATATCACTCTTTTTCTCATCAACTTTTTTCTTAACATTTTTTACAAGTTTAACAATATCATAAGATAATATAGCTAAACATGGAATAAGTACAATTATAATAAGACCACCCTTAGTCGCCAATACTGATTGAACATAACCAAGTTTAGGTATCTTAAATATAACCTCTCCTATTATATTAGTATCCTCAGCTAAAGTAAAATCCGCCGTATTATTAGCATCTCCTTTTGTTTGGAAGGTATACTTATTAGTGGTAGAATCAAAATATTTAGCTTTAATCCTATGAGTAACAATTATATTAGAAAGTCTAGGATCTGAAGATAAGAACGTAATAATATCTCCAACTTCCAAATCTTTTGCTTCTCTTTTTTTAGTAATAACAACATCTTTAGGCATTATTTCAGGAACCATTGAACCAGTAAGTACAACGTATGCATTATATGTCGGTGGAGAATTATCTCCCTTTGAAGCCCTTACTTTAATATCAACTATATAAACTAGCAAAGTAAGACCAATTAATAAAAGCCATATAAACAAAGCATAAGAAATAACACTAGTAATAAATCTAAGCGGTCTAATCTTTTCTTTTATAACATGAACCTTATAATGTCTTACACCAAAATAATTATTATTAATTTCTAAGTTTGAATCCATATTCCCACTCCTATTTTACTCTAAAGTAATTATACAGTAAAATTACAAATATTACAATATTTTTATCAAAAAAAATTGACAAAGAAACATCTGTTTGTTATAATTATCTATGTAATGGGGCTGCTTATGGCTTCGACGAAAATATAAGTATTTAATTAGCAAGACGTGCTCTTCACGTAAAGAAGAAAATTAAACATAACTGGAAACAGCTATAAAAACGCTGTTGCTTATGCCTAACTTATAGGTAGCGACAGGTTCTTCTAATTCTTTGTCTGTGAGGATTAGCAAGGACTTATAAAGCAGACTATATTGTAATGTTCGTTTAGGCATTATGATGAATAACTATAAACTAGCGAGTAATTATGATTGTGGGTTGTCTATTTACTTTGCGAATTTGATAATCCAATAATCTTGTAGAAGGTTAAATGACTTTGTTTTCGGACAGGGGTTCGAATCCCCTCGGCTCCACCAATATTGATAAATTTTTTTAAATATTAGTAAAAAAGATTATTAATTTTTTATTTATTAATAATCTTTTTTTGTTAGTTTTTTTATTTTTGATAATTTTTTATCTTCATTAAATTTATCTATTATATGTTTTTTTGATTCTTCTACTGAAAAGTTGTAAAGACTTTGATAATATTGATTACGATAATATGTGCAGTCATGGTTCTTATTATAATTTTTTAATATATGGTGATTGCTTTCAAATTTTTGCCAATCTGGTACTTTAATTGATTTTCCACATTCTAAACACATATAACGATTAAACTTAAATTCTTTATCTGTTTCATTTTCCACTAATAACTCATATTCACAATCATACCATAAATCATTTTCTATGCTAAATGATCCTTGATATATCCATGTTTCATGATTACATGGTGATATTTTTTTATCTTTTATGTTATTATTTAAAGCTTTATTAAATTCTATATTTATTGTTTCTTTTATCGATTTTTTTAAAGTGTTTTGTATTCTTTCTTTTGTTTTTATTTCCTCTAATAGTGATAAATATTCTTTTACTTGTGGATTGTTTGAAAGTGCTTGTAATCGATCATATTTTTTTTGTAATAATTTTTTATCTTCTATATCTTTTTGTATTCTTTCCACTATTAACTGTCTATCTTTTTCTTTCATCTTATTACCTCCTGCTATATTATTTTAACATAGAGTTTATTATTATTCAACTGTGTAATGAATATTATATACTATGAATAAAGATAAATTAAGTAAATTAGAGGATATTCGTGAAGAAAATTTTATATGGATAATATATTTAATTATTATTATACTTAGTTATTATTCTAATAGTAAGGAGACTAAGTATTTATTATTTGATGATGAAGAAAGTAAGAAGGAATATCAAGGTTTACTTATTCTTATTTTTTCTATATTAGTTATCGTGTATTATCATTTTGCTAAAAGTAGTTATAATGATTATAAGGAATTAGATGATAATGTTAGTAATGATGTTAAAAAGCTACAACTGGCCTCTTTTATTGGTTCATTATTTGTACTTATTAGTGGTATTATATTTTTATATATTGCTATTTGTGATGAGAATATTGATGTTGAAATTGCTTTTAATTAGAAAAGAGGATAATTATTTTTTATCCTCTATAAATAGTGTATTAATGTTTTTTGATGGCATTAATACATGAACATCATGATCTATTTTTATTTCGTATTTACCACTTAAATCTGGTAATGATTCACCATCTATGCATAAGGCTTTCTTTAATGGTGTGTTAAATTTTATTGTTAGGTTATCTGTTTTATAGAAGTAAAATCCTGGTATTCTACTGGCATCATACTTTGTAAAAAAGTATAAAGCTTTTACTAGGTCATGTAATCTAGTTATATTACATAACAATACTTCAAATTTATTGTCATTTAATTTAATATCTTTATAGAAGTTATTTATACCCGCTACACGATTTGCATTAGTTATAATGGCAAAGGAGAATAAACCACGATACTCTTCTCCATCTATTTCATATGTTACATCATATGATTTTACCTTCCTAAAGAAATCTTTAGCTCCTTCTTTGATATAAGCTAAATGTCCAAGCCTTTTTTTTAGTTCTCTTGGTGTTTCATATGGAATGTTCATAAATTTACCAAAGCCAGCAGTATAGACAAATGGTCTATTATTTATTGTACATACATCTATTCTTTTTACCTCTCCATCTAAAGCTAATTTTAAATTACTAATTAAATTTTTTCCATAGCCCCACATAGCTCCAATATCATTTGTTGTTCCTGAAGGTAAATGGCATAATGTTAATCTTTCTTTTCTTTTAAAATTACCAGTCATTACTTCATTAAAAGTTCCATCTCCCCCTATTGATATTAATAAATCGCAATATGGATATTTAGCCACTATGGAAGTGGCATCACCTTTACTTCCTGTTTCTTTGATATCTACTTCATAATTATATTCTTCAAGTATTTTTTTTATATTTGGTAGAGTTTCTTTTTTGTTGTATTTACCTGAATTTGGATTATATACTACTAAACATTTTTTCAATTTAATCACCTATATATATTCTAACATACTTGAAGAAAAAAAGGAATATGCATTTATTCCTTATTTTTTGTTTCTTTTTTTGATTTTTCTTCTACTTTGGAAGTATTTTTATCTGATGATATATTATAATGATCTCTTACTTTCTTCTCTATTTCAGCAGTTACTTTTGGATTTTCTTTTAGATATAATTTGGCATTTTCTTTTCCTTGTCCAATTTTATCACCTTTGTAAGCATACCAAGCACCGCTTTTTTCTACTACTCCTATTTCTGAGGCTAGATCTAATAGTTCTCCTTCTTTTGATACTCCTTCTCCATACATTATTTCTACTACTGCTGTTTTAAACGGTGGAGCAACTTTATTCTTTACTACTTTTATGGTAGTTTTGTTTCCAATAACTTCTGAACCTTGTTTTAATTGTTCTCCTCTTCTTATATCTAATCTTACTGAAGAATAGTATTTTAAAGCTTTACCACCAGGTGTTGTTTCTGGATTACCAAATAGGACACCTACTTTTTCTCTTAATTGATTTATAAAAATTACAATTGTATTTGTTTTATTGATTGATCCAGATAATTTTCTTAAGGCCTGACTCATTAATCTTGCTTGAAGTCCTACATGGGAATCGCCCATTTCTCCATCTATTTCTGCTTGAGGAACTAAAGCCGCTACGGAATCGATTACTATTATGGATACTGCTTCACTTTTTACTAAAGCATCACATATTTCTAGAGCCTGTTCTCCTGTATCTGGTTGTGATAATAATAGTTCATCGGTATTTACTCCTAAATTATGTGCATATACTGGATCTAATGAATGTTCTGCATCAATAAAAGCTGCTCTACCGCCTTCTTTCTGTACTTCAGCAATAGCATGTAAAGCAAATGTTGTTTTACCTGAAGATTCGGGACCATATATTTCTATTATTCTTCCCTTGGGATATCCTCCTACTCCTAATGCTATATCTAGACTTAGTGAGCCACTAGAACTTACTTTTACTTTTGTATGTTCTTGTTCTCCTAATTTCATTATTGCTCCTTTACCAAATTGTTTCTCTATGTCTGCTAATACTTGATCTAAAGCTGAATCTGTTTCTACTTTTTTTGCCATATTTTTCTCTCCTTCTTGTACTTTCTTTAATTACACTATAATTATATTATAGTTTTTTTTAAATGTCAACACTAAAAAGTACATTTGTTCGCTTTTTTGTTAAAAATAAAAATAAATAGTGTTTTGAATACTATTTATTCTGTAAATATGGCTTTGCCATTATATAATATTTTGCTGCTGATATTATAGATAATACTGCCGCTATAGCCAATAAGAAGTCTGATATTCTTAATGATATTAATTCAAATGGTAAATTACTAAATAGTGTTAAAATGATACCAACCATTAGAGTAGCAGTTTTTACTTTGGCTAGGCCTATTGCCGCTACGGCAGCGCCTTGGTTTCCTATTACCATTTTTATTGAATCTACAACTATATCACGCATTACTATTACTACTGCAACGATAGTGCTTATTTTTCCATTGCAGGCTAATATTATTAATACTGAATTTGTTAATAATTTATCACTTATAGCATCAATCATTTTACCAAAATCAGTTACTAGATTATATTTTCTAGCTACATAGCCATCTAAAAAGTCAGTAAGTGATGCTATTATAAATAAAATGCCCACTATTATATATTTTAAGTCTACTAATACTTTGCCACCAACTAGATATGTAGGAAATTCTAATCCCACCTCATCGAATGGAAACAGCAATAATAATATTATTATCATAGACATAATTATTCTTGTTATTGTTATTTTATTTGCTTTATTCATTTTTATCTCCTTATACTATATGTTATATTGTTATCACTAAAGTCATTACCTTTATAATTACTTGCTATTATGTAACCTACTATAATTAGTATTATTAGTATAAATAATCCTATTATTATTTTTGGTATTTTAATTTTATTTTTTTCTTTCTTTGTATATGGAGATGATAACTCTTCAGTGTCTTCTTTTTTCTCTTTTTTAGCTTGTTCTATGATGTCTATAGGTATTTTTGATGTTTCATCAAAGAGATACTCATTAAATTCATCTATTATTTTTTCACTATCTAATCCTAAATATTTTGCATAATCTCTAATGAAATATTTTAAATAGAAGATATCTTTAAAAATGCGACATTGGAAATAAGTAAGGCCAACAGTGAAAAGACAAAGGGCAAATATCATATTGGTGCTTTAATTTTTGCAAATATCAAAAATGGAATCGAGTTTAAAAAAACTGAAAACGGAATTGGCATGTACTGCATTTCGTCAAATCCTAATGACTGGGGACTGAATGCAATTGGAATAGTAGACTTTTTGGCAGATTATATTGGAAATATTCTATGAGTGCATACGTAATTGAAGCCTACGGCATGAATGATAAGGTCCATGAGGCTGATTCTGACAGGCAGTATGTTAACGGCGACAGAATGAATGTGGTCCTGGTCAGGGGATATCACGATTTTATTGCAGGATCTGATGCCAACAGAAACCGTATCTCCCAGGGCTTTAGTTTTCCGTTTGAATCGAGA
>OJAW01001603.1_pt1 | contig 12698 bp, 10 predicted proteins | sample 1589151 | NCBI WGS metagenome assembly OJAW01 (sample SAMN03283290) | human gut metagenome | biome: human-associated habitat; material: feces | host: Homo sapiens | place: Peru | collected 2012 | reverse complement strand
TTTATGGTTGGAAGATCTAGCTGTGTAGTAAGTGAAGTAAATGAAATGAAAAAAGTTGTTAGTTGTTAATAACTTTTTTTGCGTCTTTATGTAAAGATTCGACAAAACTAGATAAAATATACTCTAGATGATTGTATTTTGTTGTAGTATAATGTGTTTAATAGGAGGATATATGAAAAAAACAAGAATATTAATGATTGATGACAATGTGCAGTTAATAAAGGCAGTAGAGGAATATTTTAAGAATAATGATAAAATAGAATTGGTCTATCAAGCCCATGATGGTATTGAAGGATTAAAATTAATTGAAAATAAAAATGATTATGATGTTATAATATTAGATTTGATTATGCCAAATAAAGATGGCCTTTATGTTTTAGAACAAATGAAAAACAAAAATATAGATAAAAAGGTTATAGTATCAACTAGTTATAATGCTATGGATGTGATTAGGGAAGTATCTGATTATGGTGTAAAATATTATCTTTTAAAACCTTTTGATTTTAGTGATTTAGAAAAGAGAATATTGCAACTTGATAATAAGAAAATATCTAAAAGTATTGATTTACATCAAAATAACTTGCGTATGTCAATAACAAAGACTTTACATGATTTAGGTATACCGTCACATATAAAGGGATATCAGTATATAAGGGATGGTGTAGAAATTATATTTGAAAGACCAGATGTAATCGGTGGAATAACAAAAGAATTATATCCAGAGTTGGCTAGTAAATTTGAAACAACAGTTTCAAGAGTAGAAAGAGCAATTAGACATGCCATAGAAGTTAGTTGGAATCGTGGTGATTGGGATTTGATGGAAGAACTTTTTGGCCATAGTGTTGATATTGATAAGGCGAAACCAACTAATTCAGAATTTATGGTTACAATTGCTGATAAACTTAGATTAGAATATCATCGTGTATAATAGGAAAAATATTTTTTTCCTTTTTTCTTTACTTTTTAAATCTTTTATACTATAATAAAAAACAATTTTAAAAGAGGTGTATTATGAGTTTGCCAGTAATTGTTTTAAAGGGGTTAATACTACTTCCAAAAAATGAAATTAGGTTAGAATTTGATGATGAGAAAAGTAAATCACTTGTTGATATATCAACAATATTCCATGATAGTAAAATACTTGTTGTTAATTATTTTGATTCAAAGGAAAAAGCTATTAATTTAGCAATTTTATCTAAAGTGGTAATTTTTAGTAATATCAAAAATAAAATAGTTTTACCAAATGGTAAAACAAGAGTAACTATTGAGGGAATAAAAAGACAGATAGTAGATGAATTTTTTTATGTTGATGATATAATAGAAGCCAATATTTTAAAAGAAGAATGCAGAAGATTAAATGATGATATTATTGCTGCTACAAAAAGAAAATTAAAATATGAAATAGAAAGTTGTGTTAATAGTGTTCCTTCGATTAGTAATGGAATATTATCTATGTTGTCTAATATTGATGATTTATCTGAAATAATAGATATGACAATTACATATTTGCCAATTGATAAAATTAGATTATGCAAATATGCTTCTACTTTTGATGTTATAAAAAGAAGTGAAATGCTCCTTAATGATTTATATCGGGAAAAGAATATTTTTGAAATAGAAAAAGAATTGGAAAATAAAGTAAAAAAAGAACTTGATATTAATCAGAAAGATTATATATTAAAAGAAAAACTTAAAATAATAAAACAAGAGTTGGGTGATTTATCTTTAAGAGAAGAAGAGGTAAAATTACTTAATTTACAAAATAAAAAATTAGAGGCAAACGATAATATAAAGAATAGAATCAATCGTGAGATTGAGCGTTATTCTAATATTCCTGATATATCGCCTGAAATTAGTGTTGTTAGAAATTATATTGATTGGATGCTTAGCCTTCCATGGAATAAAGTAACAAAAGATTTGACTGATTTAAATCTTATTAGTGAAAGATTAAATAAAACTCATTTTGGACTTGATGAAGCAAAATTAAGAATAATTGAATATTTAGCGGTTAAGAATAATAGTCCTCATTTAAAAAGTCCTATTATTTGTTTAGTTGGACCTCCTGGCGTTGGAAAAACGACTTTAGCTTCAAGTATTGCTTCTTGTATTAATAGAAAATTTATAAAAATAAGTGTTGCTGGTGTTAATGATGAGAGTGAAATCATTGGTCACAGAAAAAGTTATGTTGGTGCATCACCTGGTAAAATTATTATGGGATTAAGAAGAGCAAAAACAAGTAATCCTGTTATTTTAATAGATGAAATAGATAAGATGACAAAAAGTTATGAAGGAGATCCTGCTAGTGCTCTTCTTGAAGTTTTAGATAGTAATCAAAATCATCATTTTGTAGATAATTATATAGAAGAAGCAGTTGATTTATCTCAAGCTATATTTATTTTAACTGCAAATAATATGGATAATATTCCATTAGCACTTAGAGATCGACTTGAAATAGTTCAAATAGATGGATATTCAGAACTTGAAAAATTAGATATTGCTAAAAAATATTTAGTACCAAATATTTTAGTTTCTCATGGGTTAAGCGATTTTAAGATAATGGATAGCGTTATAATAAATATTATTAGAAATTATACTAAAGAAGCAGGGGTTAGAGAATTAGAAAGATCTCTTGCAACTATTGTTAGAAAAGTTGTTACTCAAATTGTAAAAGATAAAAAAAAGTTATGTGATATATTTATAGATAATAATAATATAAATAAATATTTGGGTAAATGCAAATATATTAAAAAAAGACAAAACGAAAATCAAATTGGGGTAGTAAATGGCCTTTCTTGTACTCAATCTGGTGGAGAGGTTATGAGTATAGAGGTCAATTATTATAAAGGCAAGGGAAATTTAATACTTACTGGTTGTCTTGGTGATATAATTAAAGAAAGTGCAATGATTTCTTTAAGTTATATTAAGGCTAATTATAAGAAATTCAATATTCGATATGAAGATTTAATAAATAATGATATTCACATTCATATTCCAAGTGGCTCTATATTGAAAGAAGGACCATCTGCAGGGGTTGCTCTTACCACTTCTATTATTAGTGCTTTTACTAATTTCAAGGTTAGAGATGATATTGCAATGACTGGAGAAATTACATTAAGGGGGAATATATTACCGGTTGGTGGTCTTAGAGAAAAAAGTCTTGGTGCTTTTATAAGTAATATAAAAACAATGTTTATCCCTGTTGATAATGTAAGTGATTTATGTGAAATTCCAGATGATATAAAAGGAAAAATAAATTATATTCCAGTTAAAAATTATATGGAAATATTCCAGAAATTAGGTGGATTGAATGTTAACTAGAAATTATGATATTTACATTATTTTTAAATTTTGTCAATATATTGTTTATAATGATAATTAAAATAATTTAACAGATTTATTAAGTGAAATAGATTTACTTTTTACATTAGAAAATTTTGTTAGCTGTTTTAGAAGTTTTATAGATAGCAATACTGCTTTGAATGTATATAATGCAATTTATAAATTCAAGGATATATCTGATCAATTTAAAGATAAATGTTATGATATTATTAATAATATAATTATTAGTCTAAATAGTTATTATGATAAAAAAGAGAATTATCAATTTTATAAAAATGAATTTTCAGTTAGAATTGATAATAATAAAGTCTTTTTTTAAAATAATCAAACAATAGAAGAATATGAAAAATTATTAATAAGAGTATATCTTGTAATTATAATTTTTAAATTTTACATTCTGATATAATAGGTGACGAAAAATTTAATAGTATGATTGGTGGTATAAATAAAAAATATTATATTATTAGTTTTAGAAAATATTTGACGAATTTCCTTTAATAATATATGATGAATTATTTTATAATAGATTTTTAAAAATTATGGGTTAAATAAAAAATAAAAAAATAGTTAATAAAGTAAAGAAGATGAAGAAGAAATTTTTATTTTAAAGGCTATAAATTATGTATTTTCAAATTTAATATATAAGAGCCTAAAATATAAATAAATGTAGATGTTATAAAAATATAATCTACCTTTTTTTATAATAATATTTATATTTAATTAGAACATTTAAAAAATAATTAGTAATAATTTATAACCATTTTACTTATAAATTATTATTTGATAAATAACATAGAGAAAATGTAATTGATAGATTAAATTATGTTTTAAACAAATGTAAAAAATGAATAATACTTCTATTAAATCCTTTTAATGATTAATATAATTATTTTATTGTCAATTAATGCTTTGAATGATATAATTATATAAAATAATTATTAAGGAGTATTATGAATTTACAAGATATAAATGGTATTGGATTAAAGACTGTCTGTAAGTTAAATAGTATGGGCATTTATACTATAGATGATTTAGTCAATTATTTACCATATAAATATAATGTTATAAAAAGAAGTAATGTTAACAACCTTGCTCATGGTGATAAAATTATTATTGATGGTGTAATTGAAACGGTTCCTACTATTAATTATGTTAATAAAAAAAATGTTATTAATTTTAAAATGAATTGTGAGGGCAGATTTTTTTTAGTAAGTATATATAATAGAATATTTATCAAAAGTAAGCTTAAAATTGGATCTTCTATTACTATTATTGGAAAATATAATAAAAATTTTAATAAAATTGTAGCATCTGATATTATGTTTTCTTTATTACCAAATGAGACTAAATTAGAAACGATATATCATGATAAGAATCTTGGTATTGGTAAATATATTAATTTAGCTTTAAATATATATAAACCTAAAAATATTATTCCTGCTTTTTTAATGGATAAATATCATTTTAAAGATAAATATTTATATTTAAAAGAAATTCATAATCCTACTTCATCTACTCATTTAAAAGAGGCAATTAATACATATAAATATGAAGAATTATTTGTTTTTATGTCAAAAATTGCTGTTTTAAAAAGGAATAGGGATAAATCTATTGGTATATCAAGAAATGTTAATAAGAGTTGTGTTAATAGTTTTATATCAACTTTACCTTTTAATTTAACAAATGATCAACTAAGTGCAATAGATTGTATTTATAATGATTTAAGAAGTGAAAAACAAATGAATCGTCTTTTACAGGGTGATGTTGGTAGTGGCAAAACCATAGTATCATTTGTAGCACTTTATATTAATTTTTTATCTGGATATCAAGGTGCCTTAATGGCACCAACGGAAGTACTAGCTTATCAGCATTATAATAATATAAAAAAGTATTTGAAAAATGTTAAAATAGAAATACTTACAGGCAGCATGTTGGCAAAAGAAAAGATATCATTATTCAAGAGACTAAAACAGGGCGATATTGATATTTTAATAGGTACCCATGCTCTTTTTGGAGAAGAGGTTATTTATAATTCATTGGGGCTTGTCATAACCGATGAACAACATCGTTTTGGTGTTAATCAGCGAGGAAAATTAAAAAATAAAGGAATGAAACCAGATATTTTATATTTATCAGCAACTCCAATTCCAAGAACTTATGCTCTTACTATATATGGTGATATGTCTATATCAAATATAAAAACACTACCGAGTGGTAAAAAAGATATTATTACACTTCTTATGAATAGTAATCAAATAAAAGATGTTTTAAATTTAATGTATGAGGAAATAAAACTAGGACATCAAATTTACGTTATCGCACCTCTTACTCATTTAAGTGATAAAATAGATTTGGAAAACGTTGATGAATTATATGAAAAAATGCATAGAGCATTTGGAAAAATTTGTAATATTGGTATTATTCATGGTAAAATGTCTAAGGATAAAAAAGATGAAGTTATGTCCTGCTTTTTTAATGGTGATATTAGTATACTTGTTAGTACTACTGTAATTGAAGTTGGTGTTGATGTAAAAAATGCTACTATGATAGTTATTTTTGATAGTTATAGATATGGGCTTTCTACTTTACATCAATTAAGAGGTAGAGTTGGAAGAAATAATTTACAGTCATACTGTATTTTAATTAGTGATAAACAAACAGAAAGATTAAATATTATGACTACTACAAATGATGGATTTTTAATTAGTGAAGAAGATTTTCGCCTTCGTGGTAGTGGTGATTTGTTTGGAATTAAACAAAGTGGTGATATGAATTTTAAACTTGCAGATATAAAAAGAGATTTTAAATTATTATTACAGGCAAAAGAAGATAGTTTTGAATATTTTAAAAATAATAATCCATCATTAGAATTTTTAGAATATTTAAATTTAGGAAAAAATTTAGATTAAAATAATAAAAGTAATTGACATATTACTAAAAATTTAATACAATAGAATTGGCATGATACTCCATGCCGGTATTCTTACTATCTAAGTGTAAGAATACGAACCAAAACCCCCTGAAATTCCCCTCGAGAGAGGGGAATACTTTTGTTTATAAGGGATTTTTAACTATTTTGGATTTATCTAGATACCATTATCACAAAATAATTAAACGATATACTATATCATTTAATTAATAGATAATGAATTCACTATCGTCACTTCCAACCTTACAGGTCAGAACGTGCCACGTTCATTCATTATTTTCAGAAGGTTCTTCATAAGAACAATGCCATAATCTCTCATTAGCAGTTCTTTTACTTGTTATATGAAGACCTTCTTTTTCGAGCAATTGAAGAATTAAATAAAGCACAAGATTTACTTAATCCAATTATGGATAAGTATGATTATAAAAAATTACCAAAAAGAAATTGAATTATCAGAAGGTAGGAATGTAAGTGAAAGTATATATAGTTAGACATGGTGAAGTACTTCATAATGCATTAAAAATATATAATAATGAAAATGAAGATTTAAATGAGAATGGTGTAAAACAAGCAGAAGAGTTAAAATACAAAATTAAAGATTTAGAATTTGATGTAATTATCTCTTCACCATTAATAAGAGCAAAACATACTGCTGAAATAATTAATCTTAAAAATAAAGATATTTTAATCGATAATAGATTGGAAGAAAGAAATCCAGAAGATTTAAGTGGGCAACCACTAGAAGTTACAAATAGAGAAGAATATTGGAATTATTATACAGAAATACAATATGGAACGAGTGAAAATATTCAAGAATTTTTTAAAAGAGTATATAACTTTTTAGATGAATTAAAAATAAAAGATTATGAAAGTGTATTAATAGTAGCACATAGTGGAGTATCAAAGGCATTCAGCGGATATTTTGAGGGAATACAAGATGGAAAGTTTTTAAATAGAGGACTTAAAAATTGTGAAATAAAGGAGTACGAACTAAATTAGGAGGGTAGTAATATGCAAAGGTTTAATTATCATACTCATACATATAGATGTGGTCATGCAGATAACAATATGTCTGATGAAGATTTTGTAAAACTTTTTGTAAAAAAAGGATTTAACAAGATAGCATTTACGGATCATTGTCCAGAAAAAGAGATAATAGATAATAGAAAAAATATGAGAATGAAATACAGCGAAAAAGATGAATATTTAAGTAGTGTAAAAGAATTAAAAGAAAAATATAAAGATATAATTGATATTGAAACAGGATTTGAAATAGAATATCTTCCTGGGCAAGAAGAAAACTTGTTAGAATTAAAAAATGAAACTGATAAAATAATTTTGGGGCAACATTTTATATATGATGAAAATAACGAGATAAAATTTTTAAGAAGAAAAAAATATACAGATGAAGATGCTTTAAAGTATGCAGAATATATAAAAATAGCAATTGAAAAAAATATACCAGATATAATAGCACATCCTGATGTATATATGTTAAGTAGAGATACTTATACAGAAGTAGATGAAAAGGTTGCACATATAATTTGTTCAGCAGCAGAAAAATATGGAATACCAATAGAAATTAATTTATCTCATCCTAATGAATGTATAATAGGAAAAAGAGATAATATTGTTTATCCTTGCAAAGAATTTTGGAAAGTAGCCTCAGAATATAGAAATTTAAAGGTATTATATGGAGTAGATGCTCATTGGGATTATCAAATTTGGAATTATGAAACAGCAATTGAAGTTGCTAATAAACATATAGGAATGGATATTATAAATCAATTAAATTTTTGTAATGAAGAATTAGAGGTAAAATAGGAGAAAAAATGAAACAATATTTCAATAATAAAAATTATAGAATGTTATATTATGATAGTTTTTTTAAGACATTTGCTAATGGAATATATTCAGTATTTACACCTGTTATTTTATACAAATCTGGTGTAAGTATAACAATGATTATTTTTATTTATATGATTCAATTTTTAACTATGGGGCTATTTACACCGCTTGCTGGTACGCTATCTAAAAAAATAGGATTGGCTAATACTAAACTATTAAGTTACATTTTAAAGAGTATAAGTATGTTTTTAGTTTTAAATGTTGAGAAAAACATAATACATTATTTAGAAATTGCAATAATATATGGATTTAGCGGGGCAGCTAATAATCCACTTAATACATATATCCCAAGTAAAATTGTAAAAGAAAATTTTAGAGGAAGATTCAATTCATTCGCATATATTTTAAGATGTTTTTCAAGCATAATAGGATATATATTGGCAGGAATATTTTTAATAAAAGACAATAATTTAGCAATTATAATTTTAGTAACTTTTTCATATTTGAGTGCGTATTTAGCATTATTAAATTTAGATAAATCAAATTTGAGTTATGAAATAAAATCATCTTTTAAAGAAAGTTATAAATATTTATTTAATAAAAATGAAAATAAATCATTGAAGAAAGTAAGTGGGTTACGCTCTTTTATAATACTGGAAAGATTAATTGCTGTTCCATTATATTTATATATTTCAATAATGGATTTAAAAACTTTTACATCATTATATGTGATTTCAACAATTATAGAATTATTGAGTTTATTTATTAGTGGCAATACTTTTGATAAAGACAAACAAAGAACTTTTAATATTATTTCTATAATTAAAGGTTTAATAACTGCAATATTTATATTTGCAAAAAATACATATATTTTAATGATAAATCAATCACTATATAAATTAGTTGATAATGTATATGATTCTTCATATTCAACATTGTCACAAAGTAAAGTTGAAACAGACAAAAAAGATACGATGTTACTTTCAATGATTCACGAAATGTGTTTATGTTTCTATGAGTTTATAGTGTTACTTATTTTAATGTTGATAAGTTTAATAAATGTTAATTTTACTTTTAAAGTGATGTTTATAGGCTCAATAATTATTTTATTTATAAATGCAAGATTAGTGAAAAAATGGAATGTAGAAAATTAAATTAAATGATATTTAATTAGGTATGGACAAAGTAATTGTGAAATTAAGGAGTATGAATTATGAAAGAAAAATTTAAAGATTTAACAATAGAAGAAAAAGAAGAAAAATTTAATGGATTAATAAATTATGCAAATAAAATTAAAAATAAATCATTAAGAAATGTATGCATTAATATATTGAATGATTTTAAAGAAGAATTATCATGTCGTGGTGCAGGTCATGACGGAATAGAAAAATTTAAATATAATAGAACACATCAATGTTTTGATGGTGGTTTATTAGACCATTTATTAAATGTTACAAAAATATCATATAACATAGCATTAACATACGAGAAAGATGTTGATATTGATTTAATTTTGTTCGGTGCAATCTTGCACGATTTAGGTAAAATAAAAATATTTGATAAATATGATAAAGACAATGAAATTCATTCTAATTTGAATTATAATTATCTACTTGTCGACCATGTTTATATAGGTGAAAAAATTGTGGAAGAATATTTGTCTAAAGAAGATATTTCAGATAAATTAAAATATCAAGCCCTTCATATAATTGCAACTCATATGGATACTTTAGATAAGCATATGGCTGAGGCTTGTATTGTTAGTTATGCTGATGAAATAGATGCGTATATTGAAAATATAATAAGTTACCCACGAAATTCTATAAATCCATTATTTAATACCTATTTTTATGAAAGCGATAATAGTGATAAATAATTGTGAAATAAAGATATATGAACTGTAGGTGGTAATATGAATTTTAATTATGTTGATTTTCTATCATCCAGTGATAAAAAATCTATAAAAAAATTGTATTATGAATCATTCGATAAAGAGGAAAGATTTCCATTTTGGTTAATAAAGAAATGTTCTAAAGAAAAGAATGTAAAGTTTAATGTAATATATAACAAAGATAAAGCAGTTGGTTTTCAATACATTATTGAGTATGATAATATTGATTATTTAATGTATTTTGCTATTGAAAAAAGGCAAAGAAATAATGGATATGGTTCAGAAATATTAAAAAAATTAAATAGAAGTTATAAAAATGTTCTATTGTGTATTGAGAAAGCAAATGAACAAGTATCCGACATTAAGAATAAAAGAAAACAATTTTATTTAAGAAATGGATTCGTTGGTACTAATAAGTATATTGTTGATAATAATGTTGAATATGAATTATTGTGTAATAATAGTAATTTAAATATAACTAAAGAAAAATTAGAAAAAAGATATACAATGATGACAAGTTCCAAAATATTAAAATTTATAATAAGTAAAATTTTTAATGTTTATAAGATTAAATTGAAGTAGGTGATAGTATGCATATAGGTATAGATATAGATAATGTTCTATCTAATTTTAATGATGTATTATTAAACGAATATAAGAAACATGATAATGCAATAAATGGCAAAGGTATAGTTCATCAAGATTTATATATTAGAGATATGTTTAATTGGGATAAAGAATATGAAAAAAATTTTTACAAAGAAAATATTGAGTATTTTGCAAGCCTATTTGAACCGATTGAAGAATGTTCTAAATATGTAAAATTATTAAAAGAAGAAGGAAATACAATTTATATCATTAGTGGTCGAGATAATGGTGAATATTCTAACCCATATAAAATGACCATTGATTGGTTAAAAAAATATGATATTGTTTATGATAAATTATTTTTAGTAGATGCTTATAATAGTCATTCAAAAACAGAAATATGTTTAGAATACAATATTGATGTAATGATAGATGATTCTAAAAGAATGTGTAAGGACATAAAGGATAATGGTATTAGAACATTACTTATGGATACACCATATAATAGAGATACAAATGAATTTGAAAGAGTTAATTCATGGAAAGAAATTTATAACAAATTATCTAATAAAAAAATTAATGTGATACTTGATACAGATACTTATAATGAATGTGATGACCAATTTGCATTAGCCTATTTAATTAAGTCACAAGATATGTTTAATATTGAGGCAATTACAGTAGCACCATATTCTCATACAAAAAGAGATGTAAAAGTAATAGATGGACAAGAGTTGAGTTATAATGAAATTTTAAAAATATGTAATTGGTTAAATTTTGATACCATTGATAAAGTATTTAAAGGATCAATGGACTATATTCAAAATGGATATGATGAAAATAATGATGCAGTAAATAAAATAATTGAAGTGGTGCTTAAAAACGATAAAACTTATATATTAGGAATTGGAGCTATAACTAATATTGCTTTAGCAATAAAAAAAGAACCTAAGATAATTGATAGAATAGAAATCATTTGGTTAGGTGGAAATGAAATAGAATATAAAGATAATTTAGAATATAATTTCAAACAAGATATAGAGGCTGTGAAAATAGTATTTAATTCTACAGTGAAAATGACTATATTACCTTGCAGAAATGTAGTATCAGATTTAAGAATAGATATAGCTGAATTAAAAAGTAAATTAGATAATAGGAAAGAATTAAATAAATATTTAATTGAGAGATTTTATAATGATGGATATCATGGAATACAAGAAACAAGAGTAATATGGGATATATCAGTAATAGCATATATGATAAATAAAAATTGGTTTGAAACAGAAAAAATTAGTTGTCCCAATATCAAGGAAGATAGTTCTTATGAATTAACTGATAATAGACATAGTATAACTTTTGTAACTAAATTAGATAGAGATAGAATATATGAAGATTTATTTAGAAAGTTAGGAGTATGAATTATGAGATTAACAAGTGATGAAGCGTTAAAACTAATTGAAAAAGAAAGAAATGAAATATCAAATGAACGATGGATAAATCATTCCATTTGCGTGGGTAATGCTGCAGGTAAAATAGCAGAAGCATTAAATTTGAATATAGATTATGCAAAAACCTTAGGATATATTCATGATATTGGCAAAAAATTTAAGTATAACGAAAAAGGTGTATTTCCACATGCAATGAAGGGATATAAATATATTAAATCATTAGGATATGACGAGGATTATGCAGGAATTTGTATTAAACATTCATTTTTAAATAATGATATAGATTGTATTTCAAACGATCGTGATGAAACAGATAAAAGCAATGAAAATTATGATTTTGTAAAACAGTATATAAGTAAAGAATATTCCATATATGAAAAAATTATAAATCTTTGCGATTTAATGTGTACTACAAAAGTTTTAACAGTGGATAAAAGAATGATAGATTTGTTATATAGACATGGTGTTTATGCTAAAACGCATTATCATATAGAAGAAACTATTAAATTGAAGGAATATTTTGATAATTTATTAGGATACAATTTATATGATTTGTTTCCTGAAATAAAAGAAAATTTGTAGGTGATTATATGCGAATAGGAATAGATATAGATGGTGTATTAACCGATATAGAACAATGGCAGTTAGATTATGG
>OJAW01001600.1_pt1 | contig 12712 bp, 4 predicted proteins | sample 1589151 | NCBI WGS metagenome assembly OJAW01 (sample SAMN03283290) | human gut metagenome | biome: human-associated habitat; material: feces | host: Homo sapiens | place: Peru | collected 2012 | reverse complement strand
GTGCTAATAGAGGGATAATTTAACATTTTTATCCACGGAATTATGCAGAAGTCCCTAAATTTGCTTGAATTTGACAATTCTAATGACGAGACAACTTATGAAACGGTGAAGATTGGAAAGTATTGTTTTAAAGGGTGTAGTAAACTAAACAGGTTTGCATTTAAGAAATCTAAAAAAATGGATATTGGCGCATACGCCTTCTATGATTGTACTTCCTTGAAAACAATATGTATAAACGTCGATAATTTCTTGACTATTGGTGAGGCAGGTTTTAAAAATTGTGTTTCGTTAGAAAGTATACAGGGGCGTTATGTTGATTGTTTTTTAAAAAATAAAGCATTCGAAAACTGCCAAAAACTTTCAGGCTTTGCACCAAGTGTCGAAGAAGTTGGTGATTACTGTTTTGCAAATTGCGAGAAGATTGATAAACTTGCAAGTCCAGTACTAACAAATTTTCAATATGGGAAATATTCGTATTCTAACACAGGTTTTGCTGACCTTAATTTTAGGGAGAATGGAGGAGATTTGGGTGAGGGTATGTTTCAAAATTGTAAGCATTTGAAAACAATAGTAAGTTATAAGAGTATACCAAAGAACTGTTTTGATGGATGTACAAATCTTGAATTTGTGAAGATTGGCTCAGTTTCCCAAATCGGTGAGAATGCCTTTGATGAAGATATATATAAATCATGCTCTGTTCGTGTCCCTAAAGGTGAATACTACCATTATGTCAATGGTGTATATGGAAAATGGTATTTCAAGAACACCTACTCGGAAGATGTGCTTCCTAGTCCGACGATTTCTGTGGATAAAAATAATAATGTGTCCATACGCTCTTATGTGTATGATGGAACTTTGTATTATCATCCAGAAGGTTATTACCCTTCATATGCATATAGCGAACCATTTCAAGTATCAAAGAATACAGTGGTGTCGGCTTTGGTGAAGTTGGAGTATGATGACAAAGGATTTAGGTATTATGGAAATAACCCGATTGGTGGTCCAGTTACATACACAATAGATTCGTTCAAGTATAATATACCTACTATAGAAGTGAAAGACAATATGGTAACTATAACGGCAAAAGATGATTCGAATATCTATTATGCGATAAATCGGGAACCAACCTATGGTACAAATTATACAAAACATTATGTAGAACCGTTTGAAATATCTGAGCGATGTACGATATATGCTAAAGTATATATAGACGCTCGTAATTATAGTGAAACAGCAAGTTATCAAGTCAGAATACTTAAATTGTCTGCTCCAAAGATTAACTGTGAGCATAATGTTGTCACGATGTCTTCCCATGAAGATGCTGATATCTTTTATACTGTAGATGGAACAGAACCAAATGTACATTCTTCTTTATACAAAGAACCTATTCGTATAGATAAGAATTTAGAGATTAGGGCTTTTGCTGTTAAGGATGGGTATGAAAATTCGGAAGTGACAATTGTTAAATGCACTTATGTAAGTCGGACTCAGGCCATAACATGGGGTGAGATGAAAGCACCTAGTGTGGGAGAAACAATAGAATTGATGGCGACTGCTTCTTCTGGTTTGAGCGTAAAGTATTCTGCTTATGCGCCGTTGTCTGCTTTTAAAGAACCGATAATAAACGTTAATAAGGCGACATTTCCACAAAAAGGTTGTTATCTTTTAGTTGCGACCCAAGAAGGCAATGAAGACTATGACATGGTTGCGGATACTTTGCAAATAAATGTTGTCTGTGATGACGATGAACTAATGTGCTTCGATGGTATTTATTATAAACTTACAGCTTCGAAGGAAGCGTTGAAAGTCGTTCGTGGTAATTTGCCTTATAAGGGGAAAGTTGTAATACCAGCTACAGTAAATGGTATGCCTGTTGTTGAAATCGAAAATAACGCAATGTATGCTTCATATTTTCTTACAGAGGTAACAATAGGTGAGAATATATCTGTTTTTGGAAGTGAGGCGATTGGGGCTTGTCCAAACTTGCATACAATCGTTTTGCCAGCCAATGCTGCTTTACGACTACCTTCTTATTGCTTTAATTGTGATGATAAAGTTAGAGAAATCCATTGCTTGTCGGAAGATCCATATGTAGTAGCTGAGAGCGTATTTAATGGATTTCTAGATTATGAAAAGTGTGTACTTTATGTACCAGTAGGCTGTAGAAATAAATACATTCAAGCTCCATTCTGGAAGAATTTTACACATATAGAAGAGAGTACTCCAATCATAGTTCGTGCGAAGAGTTACAGCCGTCAGTATGGCGATGAGAATCCTGTGTTCGAGTTTGAGACAGAGGGTGCTGCATTGGATGGTACTCCAGAGATAGTTTGCTCCGCAGCCATCAACACTCCTGTTGGTACCTACACCATCGAGGTGAAGCAAGGAAGTGTCAAGAACTATAACGTCCATTTCGAGAATGGTACGCTGACAGTTACCAAAGTTCCATTGACCATCTTCGCAGGTAATTATACGAAGAAACAGGGTGATGCGATGCCAGTGTTCAAGGCAAGCTATGTTGGTTTCAAGAATGGTGAGGATGAATCTGTCTTGAGGAAGCAACCTGCCTTCTCTTGCGAAGCGAATGAAACAAGTGCTCCTGCTGACTATGCCGTGACAGTTAGCGATGCAGAGGCGGAGAACTATGATATTAGTTACGAGCAGGGTCGCTTGACCGTAACCGATGCTGATGCTGTAGTCGTTCGTGCGAAGAGTTATAGTCGTGTTTATGGCGATGCTAATCCTGTGTTCGAGTTCGAGACCGAGGGCACAGTATTGGATGGAACTCCTGAGATAGTCTGCTCTGCCGACAAGTCATCCCAGGTTGGAAGCTATACCATCGAGGTTCGTCAAGGTAGTATCAAAAACTACAATGTTCACTTCGAAAATGGTTCTTTGGCTATTACCAAGGCTTCATTGACTATTTCTGCTGGTAACTATACCAAGAAGCAAGGCGATGCCATGCCAGAGTTCAAGGCAAACTACACAGGTTTCAAGAATGGTGAGGACGAGTCTGTTTTGACCAAGCGACCTACTTTTGAGACAACTGCTACGGTGGAAAGTGCTCCAGGTGAATATCCTATTACCGTATATGGTGTAGAAGCTGATAATTATGAGGTGAAGAGCTACGTTGCTGGAACTCTTACGGTTCTAAAGAGAGAGTTAAAGAAGCAAACAATCACTTGGGACCAAGAGATAAAAGCCAAGGTTGGTTCTACGATAGAAATGAATGCGACCGCATCTTCTGGTCTTCCTGTAAGATATTCATTTTTTAGAGCACCAGAAGTGATAAATGCTTATCGTGTTCCTCAAATAGAAGGCAATAACATAACATTCCCAGAAGAGGGTACTTATATGTTGGTTGCTATTCAAGACGGAAATAATGAATATGCGGCAGCTACGGACACGTTGGATGTCTGTGCAATCAGTGACGATGAGGGCTTGATGTATATTGATGGTATCTACTATAAATATACCGACGATGGCTCTGCACTGAAGGTGGTAAGGGGCTACAATCCTTATCGAGGAAAAGTAGAGATTCCTGCAACCGTTAATGGTCTTCCTGTGACAAAGGTTGATGGACAGGCTATGTATGCTTGCTATTATCTGAACGAAGTTGTGATAGGCGATAACGTTGCAATTTGTGGGCGTGAGGCTTTTGGAGCAAGTCGAAATTTGCAAAAAGTTACTTTGCCAGCCAATCAAGCGGAATTAAGACTGGAATATATATTTAATTGTGATGATGGAATTAAGGAAATCCATTGTCGTTCATCTGTTCCATATCTTGCAGATGAAAGTCTTTTTAATGGATTTGTCAATTACGACAATTGCATTCTTTTCGTTCCTGTTGGCACCAAGCAATCTTATGCCAATGCTGAGGTATGGAAAAACTTTACTCACATTGTGGAGGAAAATGTTTCTACGAGTATTTCTAATATAAATGTGGAAAAGAAGAGTGTATGGTACACGTTACAGGGTGTTAAGCTATTTGTTAAGCCAAATATTCCTGGTGTATATATTCACAATGGGAAAAAGATTATTGTAAGATAAATTTAATGTAAGCGGTGGGTGTATTATGGTATTCTGTAGTACACCCACCTTTTTTGCTATAGTAGTAATAGCCCAAGTATAGGCTTTTGGTTTGGATATGCATCGAAGCAGAGTTCTTTTTGGTTTGGAAATGCAATGAAAATGATAATTTTTGGTTTGGAAATGCTTGATTTTGCTTATTTTCGTTTGGACTTTTGAAAATAAGATGTATCATCGTTCTGATAGTCTGTGGCTCTGCCACTTCCTGGATGATGGACAAACTCATCAATAATCATGGTGGACTTTATGGTCGTCTTACCCATCGTCTATTCCTGCAACCTTTTTCTCTTGGAGAATCGGAAGCGTTTCTGAAGACCAAGGGGATGATGCGGTCAAGATACGAGATGGCAGAGCTTTACATGACTCTCAGGTCAAGCAGCGGTTGGGTATAGCTGGTGTATCCACCAATTTATATTCATGGCGGAGTAGGAGTAGTGGGGAGGCTGATCAGCGGGCCGCTCAGATAGATATGGTGATAGAGCGTGGCGACAACACCATCAATCTATGTGGAATGAAATTCTCGGAAGGAGAGTTTGCCATCAATAAGGATTATCGTTTCGATTCTATTCAAATAGACTATCCATAGTAACCTCTTTTTGTACAATGCCACTATGCTTGCCATAAGCAACACCATAGGTGGTAATCATAGTGAGGTGAATGGTTTGCTTGGGAGAAAGAGTGGCTTTAAGTGCTTCTATGCGATGGCGCAAGCGTATTTCCTCTTCCTTGCTGATGGTGTAAGGGGAACTGGCAAACTTCATTTCACATAAGTTCACCACATTGTCGTTTCTGATAATCAAGAGGTCTATTTGAGTGCCATCTTGATTTTCGTCTCCTCTTACATTCCAAGCTGAGAGTGATGATTTGACGCCACCGATTTCCAAGGTTCGTTTGATTTGCTGGATGTGTTGCCAGCAAACTTCCTCGAAGGCAACACCATGCCATGCCTTCAAGATGTCGGAAGTCATATTATCACTGATGAATCCTGCATCCTTGCTGTTTTCTTCTACATATTTTAGCCAGAATAGACAGAAGTTGTCTATCAGTTTGTAACAGATTGTACTTTTCGGCATACTATATGGGGAATAACATGTAATGAAATCGCTTTCAACCAAAGCTGCTAAAGTCTTGCTCAAGCCACCACCTAAAGGCAATCCTGTAGCTTTGCTGATTTCTTCTCGGGTAAACCCACTGTGCCGAGTTGCCAATAAGCGTACAACCTTTTTGCTATCTTCTGGATTATTGAAGATAGCAGCAAATAATCGGTTGAACTCATCCTTTAGTCTCGGTTTGTTACCAAAGAGAATCTTGTCTGTATTCTGTTCAAAACTCAATCCTTTTTGGAAGTAGCTAATATAATAAGGTATTCCACCGAAAACCATGTAACTTTGCAATATGTCATACTGGCTCATCTGTATATTGGCATGTTCAAAGTACATGGCACATTCTTTCAATGTGAAAGGGGACAGTTTGATTTCTGCAGTTAAGCGTCCATATAGCCCACCCTTGTTTTTAGAGAGATTGCTAAGAATCCAAGAGGTTGCGCTACCGCAAACGATTAACATGATATTGTCCCTGCCACTACACCAGCCATTCCAAAAGTTCTCAAAGGCTGGAAGGAAACCAGAGCGTGGGGTATCCATCCAAGGTAACTCGTCTATGAATACTACTTGCCGCTCACCATTGTCAAGATTCTGCAAGAGTTGTTCGAGTAGGAAAAATGCCTCCATCCATGTTTTGGGTGCTTTGTATCCTTCCAGGCCTTGGTTGAGCAAGGCGTAATAGAAACTTTCCAATTGAGTCTTCATGCGACTTCTTTCATTGTCTAGGTCAACTGGTGATACGCCTGTATGCTGAAAGGTAATGCGTCCTTTCAGTGCTTGTTTGATAAGAAAAGTCTTGCCAACACGTCGGCGTCCATATATGGCAACGAACTCGGGACGGTCGCTATGGTACAACTTTTCAAGTTCTGCGATTTCTTCTTTTCTTCCTACAATCATACTATATCTTTTGTTTAAAGTTGCCGCAAAGATACAAAAAAGAATTGTTCCGGCAAAATATACCATAGCTTATTCTGCCGATTTTATATGTTTTTTATAGAAATAGGCAAGATATGATGATATGAGAACGATGAAGCTATCTCTTAGAGATGCTCCTTCAAATCCACTTCCTCCACGTATTTCACAAGCGAATCCTTGCCATTAAGCAGATAGAAATCCACACGAACCACGTGGTCGATGTCTGCACTTCCCTTTACTTTTACGTGCCGGGTCTTACTATATAATAAGGTGTCACGACGGGAAGGGTAGGAGACAAGCTGAATCTGGTCTTGGGTGGAACCGCTTCCTACGTAGTATATGCCCACACTATCCTTGCTTGCTTTTATAGCTGCTATCTTCGCCATCTTCTTGGCATGAGCGGCAGTTGTGTCCTCTGGATAAAATTCGCTGGCAGCTACCGTATCACCATCACGCTGATCGGGAGCATACTTGCAACTTGTATTTGTTGTTGTGATAAAGGCGGTGGCAGTTAGGGCTGCTACAAAGTATAAAATCTTCTTCATCTCATTTTTTATTTCTAATTTGCCGCAAAGGTATAAAAAATAAGAAAATCGGCAAAATAAACGTTTGCTTATTTTGCCGATTTTATATGTATTTATGAGTTTTGGGCAATTTACATCTCTACGATTACCTCGTGTTTGCCTTCCTGGCATGGAATGATGGTGCCAGGGATAGGTTGACCATCAACGGTTATCTGCTTGACGCCCTTCTCCTTGCCTTCCGGGTTCTTTACCACGATGTGGTATTCGCCACCACGGAACTTGCGGGTTACCTCGTACTCATGGGCGGTGCTTGGGAGACATGGATCGATGTTCAGACCCTCGTAATCTGGCTTGATGCCGAGGATGAACTCGCTGACCGTATACCACATCCATGCTGCTGTACCGGTGAGCCAGGAGTTCTTTCCTTCGCCCGGTTTGGCTGCATCCTTACCGGCTACCATCTGGCAGTTTACGTAAGGTTCTACCTTGTGCAGAGTCTGATACTTCTCTTCTACATAGCTTGGCAGAATCTTGGTATAATGGTTCCAGGCATCGTTGCCACGACCGGCTACGGTTTCACCGATGATAACCCAAGGATTGTTGTGGCAGAAGATGCCGGCATTCTCCTTGTAACCTTCAGGATAGGATGATATCTCGCCCATCTCTACATGATAGGTGGTATAGGCAGGGTTGTTCAATACCATTCCGTGCTCGCACTCCAGACGCTCCTTGGCGCTGTCCAATGCCTTGTCGCAGAGACCGTCTTCCAGTCCGATGCCAGCCATGGTGCACCAGCCCTGGCTCTCGATGAAGATCTTGCCTTCCTCGTTCTCATCACTACCTATCTTGTTGCCGAAGAAATCGTAGGCACGGAGGAACCATTCGCCGTCCCATCCATGCTGCTTCACGGCTTCGCTCATTGCGTCTACCGCCTGCTGCATACGCTCGGCTTCTGCCAGGTAATCTTCCTCGGCTAGTCCGGCGATAGCGCCTTCATGGCTGTTCACGGCTTCCTTGGCAAGCTGCTTGCAGAGGGCTACATAGTCCTTGCCGGTTACTACGAACAGGCCGGCAATCATCAGGCTTTCAGCCTTGCTGCCTTCACCCTTGTTCTCGGTGGTCTGGAAACTCTCGTTAGGATCCCAGGAGAAGCAGTTCAGGTTCAGACAGTCGTTCCAGTCGGCTCTGCCGATGAGTGGCAACTTGTGTGGACCCAGGTTGTTGATAACATGGTTCATCGAAATCTTGAGGTGCTCGAAGAGGCTTACTTCTGTGCCCGGCTGGTTGTCGAAAGGCACCTGCTCAGCGAGGATAGAGAAGTCGCCCGTTTCCTTGATATAGGCTACGGTACCGAAGATGAGCCAGCAAGGGTCGTCGTTGAAACCGCCACCGATATCGTTGTTGCCGCGCTTGGTGAGTGGCTGGTACTGGTGATAGCAGCCACCGTCAGGGAACTGGGTGCTGGCGATGTCGATGATGCGCTGGCGGGCACGGGTAGGTATCTGATGAACGAAGCCTACGAGGTCCTGGTTGGAATCGCGGAAGCCCATGCCTCGACCGATGCCACTCTCGAAGAAACTTGCCGAGCGCGACATACAGAAGGTAATCATGCACTGATACTGGTTCCAGATGTTCACCATGCGGTCTAACTTGTCGTTGCCGCTCTTCACGGTGAAGATGTTCAGCAGGTTATCCCAGTACTGGTTGAGTTCTGCGAAGGCAGCATCCACCTTTTCGGTGGTATCAAACTTGGCGATAAGCTGATGAGCCTTCTCCTTGTTGATCACCTTCTTGGCGCTGAACTTCTTGTCCTGCTCGTTCTCCACATATCCAAGGAGGAAGATGAGGTCGCGGCTCTCGCCTGGCTGCAGGGTAACCTCGATATAATGAGATGCGATAGGGCTCCAGCCGTGGGCAAAGCTGTTGCGTGGCTTGCCTTCGATGACTGCCTCAGGCTCGGCAAACTCGTTGTAGAGTCCGATGAAGCTCTCGCGGTCGGTATCGTAGCCCTGAATCTCTGTATTCACGGTGTAGAAAGCATAGTGGTTGCGGCGCTCGCGGTATTCGGTCTTGTGATAGATGGTAGAACCCTCTACCTCCACTTCGCCCGTAGAGAAGTTGCGCTGGAAGTTCTCCATATCGGTAGCTGCATTCCAGAGGCACCATTCGGCAAAGGAGAATACCTTGAGGGTCTTCACCTCCTGCGACTGGTTCTTCAGCGTCATCTTCTGCACCTCAGCCCATGTATGGAGCGGAACGAAGAAGAGCACACTTGCCTCCACGCCGTTCTTGCTGCCCGTGATGCGGGTATAGTTCATGCCGTGGCGGCACTCGTAGCTGTCGAGCGGTGTCTTGCAAGGTTTCCACCCTGGGTTCCATACGGTATCGCCATCCTTGATGTAGAAATAGCGACCGCCGTTATCCATCGGCACACCGTTGTAGCGATAACGGGTGATGCGACGGAACTTGGCATCCTTGTAGAAGGAATAACCACCTGCTGTGTTTGAGATGAGCGAGAAGAAATCCTCGTTACCCAAATAGTTGATCCAAGGCCATGGAGTCTTTGGATCTGTAATCACGTACTCGCGATTGGCGTCATCAAAATGACCATACTTTTTCTCTGCCATTGTCTTTTTAGTATTTATATTGTTATTTATTCTTGTATTGAAGTGTTGATTCTGTATTCTAATTACTTCATTTAGTATTATATAACGAATGCTTAATTTAGTAAATAACATTATTTTGGTGCAAAGATAGCAAAAACTTTCAGTTATAAGGTTAGATAACGGATATTTTTTGTATTTTTGCAATTAGAATAGGTTAGAAATCTGACAATTGTTAACATAATGTGCACTTGGCTTATGAAAAGAAACATTATAACACTTATCATAGTTGTGTTTGCCATGATGCAAACTACGGCTCAAACTTATGACAACTTGTGGAAGCAAGCTGACATCATCGCTCAGAAGGACCAGCCGAAGAGCGAAATTGGGGTGATGCAGAAAATCATCTCCAAGGCTTCTGCGGCTAAAGACTACGGTCAGCTGCTGGCGGCTGAGATGAGGCAGGTGATACTCTGGAAAGAGATTTCTGCAGACTCACTGACGCCGAATGTGAAGCGGATGGAGGCTGAAGCTTTGAAGACAAATGACCCGATGCTGAAAGCGGTGAGATATGCTGTGCTCGGCAAGGTATATCATGATAATCCGTATGGAATAGAAGTGGATGAGGCTTCTTTGGAACAAGGGGAAGATGCTTCTTATGATCAAAGTCAGCGAAAGGTAAACCTGAAGAAGAGCCAGGAGTTCTTCAAGAAAGCGATGGCGCACCCAGAGCTTCTTGCCAAGCATGCTTCTTCTGAGTATGTGCCGCTGACTCTAAAAGGGGTGGACGGAAGTTCCTTCAAGAATGATTTGCTGCATCTCATCGGATTCGAGGCAGACAGCAAGGAGGCGTATCTGCAGCTGTACACCTATTATAATAAGGTGGGAAATAGGGGTGCGGCTTGTCTCTGTGCCTATAAACTTATCGAGAAATACCATCAGGATGATGTAAGAGAGGTGAAGAAATCGAAGTATCTCAGAACCATCGACTCGCTCATCCATGTATATCAGGATATTCCGGAGGCTGGTGAACTTGCTGTGGAGCATTTCCGCTTCATGGAAGGTGCTACCGATGCCAAACCGCAGGATAAGCTTAACTATATCAACTATGCGCTGAGCCGCTGGGGTGGATGGTCGAGAATGAACGAATTGAGAAATGCGCAGAAGCGACTCACCGAACCGATGTTCCAGGTGCAGGATATGCCGCAGGTATTGCGTCCTGGAGAGAAGGCGTGGGTGCATCTGAATGTGCGCAATCTCCAGAACCTGAAGTTCAGCATTTCCCGTCTTGATATCACGGCAGATAATAATTATGATGCCCAGGATGAGGCTACCTATAAGATGCTCCTGAAGAAGACTACGAAGCTGCATCAGAAGGTTTACAGCAGGAACTACTACGGTCGTCCGGATTATGAAACGGTGAAGGATTCCATCGAAATCGGTGGCAATCTGCCACTGGGCGCCTATCTGATGGAGGTTACTTCGGACAATGACGGCATCGCTCCGCAGCGCAAACTCTTCTATGTGAGCAATTTGGCGGTGATGATCCAGCAGTTGCCTGATGATAAGCATCGCTATGTAGTGGTGAATGCTACCGATGGACAGCCTATCGCTGGGGCGAAGATAGAACTCTATGACCAGCGGTATGATTTCAAGACGAAGAAGGACAAGCGAATAGTTCATGCCCGCTTGACAACAGATGAGAACGGTGAGGCTTACTTCAAGAATGTGGATGGAGAGGTATTGGTTTCTACCAACAATGACAAGTTTACGCCAGCCAAGTACATCTATCTCAGCCGTACCCGCTATTATGAGAAGAAGGATAACGAGACTAAATATCAGGTTTATACCGATCGTGCCATCTATCGCCCGGGGCAGAAGGTACATGCCTCAGCCATTTTCTATACTGTCAAGAAGGGGTTGGATGCCAGCGTGCCAGGAAAGAGTATGGAACTGAAGTTTGTCCTGAGTGATGCCAACTGGAATCAGGTGGCAGAACAGAAGGTTACGACCGATGAATATGGTACGGCTTCGGTAGATTTCGAACTCCCGAAGGAGGGAAAGACAGGACAGTATTCCATCTCCGTGAATGGTACAGCAAGCGAATATTTCAGAGTTGAGGAATACAAGCGTCCAACCTTCGAGATTACCTTCCCGAAGGTGAATGAGAAATATAACTGGGGCGACACCGTGGTGGTGAAAGCTTCAGCCAAGACCTATGCTGGTGTGCCTGTGCAGGGTGCCAAGGTGGAGTATCAGGTGACCCGCAGAAATCAGCTCTGGTGGTGGGGTGCAGGCTCTGCCGGACAGTTGGTGAAGACTGACAGTTGCGTGACTCGTGAGGACGGAACCTTCGACGTAGAGATTCCGCTGGAGGCTTCCTTGTCAGGAAAAGACGAGACCGATATGAGCAACTTCATGCGCATCGCCCGTTTCTTCAACTTCGAGGTTTCAGCCATCGTTACCGACATCAGCGGCGAGAGCCACGAGGGCGTGATGAGTCTGCCTCTGGGCACCAAACCAACCATCCTCACGGTGAATCTTCCTAAGCGTATCGAAACAGACAGTCTGAAGACGGTGACCTTCGCTTACCGCAATGCCAGTGGTATGCCGATTTCGAGCAGGTTGAAATATCGCATTGATGAAGGCGAATGGAAGGATGCCGAGGCGAATGCACCGGTTTCTATCAAGGAATATGCTTCTTCTGCATCTTCTGCCTCTTCTTCCCTCGTTTGGAAATCTGGCGTTCATCAGCTGGAGGCAATCTGCGGACAGGACACCCTGCAGCAGAAATTCACCCTTTTCAGCATGAAGGATACCCATCCGGTGGAGCCAACTACCGAATGGTATTATCAGACGGCGAAGACTTTCCCTCGTGATGGCAAGCCGGTCTATATCCAGGTGGGCTCTTCGGAGAACGGAGCGCACATCGTATATTCCATCATCGCCGGCAACAAACTGCTGGAGAAGGGCGCCTGGGAGTTGGGCGACAGTATCGTGACTCTGCCTTTCACCTACAAGGAGGAATATGCGTCGGGCATCGTACTGAACTATAGTTTCGTGAAGCAAGGTAAGTGCTATACCCGAATGATGAGCATCGCCCGTCCTTTGCCTGAGAAGAAACTGAACATCGCCTGGAAAACCTTCCGCAACCGTCTGACCCCTGGACAGAAGGAGGAGTGGACGCTGAAGATTACCACCCCTGACGACAAGCCAGCCAAGGCACAGCTGATGAGCGTACTCTATGACAAGTCGCTCGACCAGATAGCCCCGCATTTCTGGAATCTCTCCCTGGACTTCTATCAGAGTTTGCCAAACTGCTACTGGAAGCACAACCTCACTTTCCGCCCATTTTACTTGAATGGCATTTATCCTACCAAGTATTATGATGAGAAGCAATTGGATGTGGATAAGTTTGATGGCAAATTCTTTAGTTATTATGCTTATATGCAAGCGGTGGAACTGAGCAAGTTGGAAC
>OJAW01001599.1_pt1 | contig 12718 bp, 9 predicted proteins | sample 1589151 | NCBI WGS metagenome assembly OJAW01 (sample SAMN03283290) | human gut metagenome | biome: human-associated habitat; material: feces | host: Homo sapiens | place: Peru | collected 2012 | reverse complement strand
AAGTACTACAAGTACTCCTAATAATTCTACTAAAGTAAAACCTTTTTTATTCATACAATTCCCTACCCTCATAATAAAAGTATAACAAATTGTTATACTTTTTTCAATATTAAACTATATCTTTTAAATTATCTATTTTTTTACTTATTTGTTTTTCATAATAATTATATGTTTCTATAATAATAATTGAAAGTGGAAGTGAAATAATTATTCCAAGTACTCCCATAAGTGCTCCACCTGCTACTACTGCAAGTATTGTTATAATTGGATGTATTTTATTTGTTTTACCATATACAAGTGGATTTATTACATAACTATCAAGTGCTGATGTTATTAAGAACACTATAATTGTTTTAATAAGCATCATAGGTGATACTACTGCTGCTGTTATAATAGCGATTATATTTACAGAAAGTCCACCAAAATATGGTATAAGTCCTGCTATAGCGGCTAGGAAACCTATTAAAATAGCGTTTGGATGACCTATTATTAAATATAGTATTGTATATTCAATATAAGTTATAAGTAATATTTTAAAGAATCCTATTAAATAATTTTTCATAGAGTCATCTAATTTTTTTACATAATTATATCTTCCATTTGCTTTTAATTTCTTCTTTAATTTTAATCTTATACTATCCATATCTATTAAGAAATATATAGTAGATGCTACTATAATAAAGAAATTAGTTATATATGTAAATGACAATCCTATAAAATTAATTGCTCCATCAGATACATATTTTGTTGCATTAGCTACTATATCTGTAGTAACTTTTTTTAATGTTTCATTAAATGTACCAAAGTCTATATCAAATTTATTTGATATATTTATAAAGAAATTTATAATATTAGTAAATAAGCTTGATAATTGTGAAACTATAAGTGGCACTACATTAAATAATACTACTAAAAGTATTACTATTACTGTAAGAAATACTATAATTATTGACAATGCCTTTGGTACTTTCTTATCCATTAAATATCTATAATATGGATATAATGCATACGCTATTGCAAATGAAATAATAAATGGAAATATTATTTCAAATGTTTTTGATATTATACCAGTCCATACATTACCTGTTAAATAAAGTAATGCAATTATAACTAATATAAGTGCAATATTTACTAATTTATAATTTATACCCTTCATATTATCTCTCCATTATTATTGTTACTGGTCCATCATTTGTTATTGATACTTTCATATCTGCTCCAAATATACCAGTAGAAACACTTACATAATTTCTTAATTTTTCATTAAATATATCATATAGTTTTGTTGCTTCTTCACCTCTTAAAGCATCTATATAACTAGGACGTCTACCTTTTAAGGTATCAGCGTATAAAGTAAATTGTGATATTGATAAGATACTACCACCAGTATCTAATAATGATTTATTCATAACACCATTTTCATCATCAAATATACGTAAATTTACAATTTTATTTACCATATAATCTATTTTTTCAATATCATCACCACTAGTAAATCCTACTAATATAACAATTCCTTTATCTATAGAACCTACTACTTTATTATCTACTTCTACTTTAGAATTTAAACTTCTTTGTAATACTACTTTCATTATTTTATTATCCTTTCAACATCAGTTACTTCTTTTATTAGTCTAACATCATCCATAAATTTTTTAAGTGCATCTAAGTTTGGCACTGATACTGTTAAATCAAATAAGAATTCATCTGTACTTGATAAAGTGTTAATACTTACTACAGTAACATCTGTATTAGATGTTTTGGATATTACATCTAATAAAACACTTTTATTAGATTCTGCATGTATTAATACATTAGTTGGATATTTCTTTTCTACTACACTATTCCATCTTACATCAATTAATCTTTCTTCTAAATTAATTATATTAGGACATATTGCTTGATGAATAGTAATACCATAACCTTTAGTAATATAACCTACTATATCATCACCAGGTACCGGTTTGCAACAAGATGCTATATTAATTTTTACTTCGTCAATTCCACTAACTATTATATCTGTTTTTACTTGTGGTAAATCTACTTCATTATTACTTGTTTTATCTATAATAATATCTTCTTTTGTTTTATTTTCATTATAAATAATATTAACTATTTCTTTTGCACTTAATTTATTACTACCTATATTCTTATACATTTCTTCTAGGTTATTCATTTTAATATCACTTAAGATAATACTAATATTATCATCAGTTAAAAATTCACTAAATGCAATTTTTCTTTTTCTTAATTCTTCTTTTAATGCTTCTTCACCTTTTTTTAAGTATTCTTCTTTATCCATTTTATTAAAGAATGATTTAATTTTATTTTTAGCTTGTGTTGTTTTAGCCATGTTAATCCATTCTTTATTAGGACCAGTAGAATTTTTATTAGTATTTATTTTTATTATATCATTATCTTTTAATTCATAATCAAATGGTACTATAGAGTTATTTACTATTGCTCCTACCATTTTATCCCCTACATCACTATGTACTCTATATGCAAAATCTATAGGAGTACTACCCATAGGTAATTCTATAACATCTCCTTTTGGAGTAAATACATATATTGTATCTTTAAATACATCTTCAGTTACTTGTCTTACAAATTCTTCATCACTATTTTCTTCTTTCTTAAGTTCCATAATTGTTCTAAAGAATTGTAGTTTTTGTTCCATTGCATTTTGCATTTGCTTTTTAGCATCAGAGTGTTCTTTATATGACCAGTGAGATGCAATACCAAGTTCTGCTACTTTATCCATTTCATATGTTCTTATTTGGATTTCAAATAAGTATCCATCTATACCAAAAACAGTAGTATGTAATGATTGATACATATTTGTTTTTGGCATAGCGATATAATCTTTAAATCTTTTTGGAATAGGTCTATATTTTGAATGAATAATACCTAATGCTTGATAACAATCTTGTTCAGTATCTACAAATACTCTAAGTGCTAATAAATCATATATATCACTAAATTTTTTACCTTTATCAAGTTTATTATAAATGCTATATATACTTTTAGCTCTACCTTTTATTTCATGCTTTATACCATGATCAATAAGTAATTTAGATACTTTTTCTTGCATTTCTTTTACAATATTATCTCTTTCAGCTTTTGATTTATTTAATTGTTCACTGATACTAAAATATACATCTGGTTTATAATATCTTAAACTTAAATCTTCTAATTCTGATTTTATACTATTGATACCAAGACGATGGGCAATTGGAACTAATATATCAAGTGTTTCTTTAGCATTTGCTTTTTGTCTTTTTTCACTAAGTGCCCATAATGTTCTCATATTATGTAGTCTATCTGCAAGCTTAAGAATAATAACTCTAACATCTTCACTTAACCCTACTAATATTTTTCTATGATTTGCTATAGTAGCTTCATTATCACCATTATAATTTAGTTTATTTATTTTAGTTACTCCATTAACTAATTTAGTTACTTCAGGGCCAAAATTTTCTTCTAATTCACTTGATGTAACACCACAATCTTCTATAGTATCATGTAGTAATGCTGCACAAATAGTTGGAGCATCTGCATAAATACCAGTTAATATGGCAGCTACATTAAGTGGATGAATAATATAGTCTTCACCTGATTTTCTCTTTTGTCCAAAGTGATGTTCACTTGCAAATTCATAAGCAGCTTTTATTTCACTTTTTTCTTTATCACTAAAATAACTTAGTTTAGGTTCTAATTTTTCAAATGTGTCTATATTTTCGTGCATATGCTCACCTTCCTTAAGAATTTATACCTTTTATTTTTAATTCTTCTTTTTCATCATCTAACCAATGTTTCTTTGGTTCTTTTTTTGTATTATTTTTAGTAAGTTCATACCATATTTGACATGCTAAGAATATTGAAGATAATACTCCGGCTATCATACCTACTAATAATGCTATATTAAAGTTTATGATTTCACTTGATCCAAATATGATAAGTGCTACTACTGGACATAATGTAGTAAATGTTGTAACTATACTTCTCCCTAGTACATTTCTAAGTGCTGTATTTACTACATCAGCGCAATCTTTTTTATTCTTTAATTTATTATTATATTTTGTTTTAATTATTTCTCTCATTCTATCAAATGTAACTATAGTATCATTTATAGAATATCCAATTATTGATAATAATGCAGCTATAAATATTGCATCTACTTCTAACTTAAATAAGCTAAAGAAAGCTATCATAATAAATACATCATGCATTATAGCTACAATACCACCTATTGCATAGTTAAATGTAAATCTAATTGCTACATATATTATTATTGCTATAAATGCAAATATAATAGATTTAACTGCATTTTTAACAAGTTCTTTACTAACAACATTTGATACTACACCAATATCTGGTTTAGTATTATATTTTTCTTCCATTACACTATTTATTTTAGCGATTTCACTTTCATCTAAACTATTTGATAATTTGTAATATATATTAGTATCACTTACTTTTTCACTTTCATATATTTCATAACCCATATCTTTAATAGTGTTAGTTACATCATCATAATTAATTTTTTCTTCTGTATTAAATGTTATAGATGTACCGCCTTTAAAATCAATACCTAGTTTTAATTTATTAGTACATAATGAATACACACCTACCATAACTACTAATAAAACTATTACATATGCATATATTCTAGATGCTACAAAATCTAATTTTTCAAAAGGTTTTTTATCATTTTTATAACCTATAAATAAGTTTAATTTATCATTAAAGTACTTAGTATTTACAAACATACTAATAATTACTCTAGTTAAATATACCATTACAAGCATTGTTACAACTATAGAAATTATAAGCATAGTAGCGAATCCTTTAACACTACTTTCACCTAGTATAAATAATATAATTGCTACTATAAGTGTTGTAATATTAGCATCAAATATTGACATAAATGATTCTTTATTACCATCACTATTAGCTCTTACTAGATTTTTACCTTTTCTAAGTTCATCTTTAATTCTTGATAAACTAATTACTGGAGCATCTATTGCCATACCTATACCTATTACTAAAGCTGCTATACCAGGAAGAGTAAGCACTCCACCTAATAAAACAAATGATGCAACAGTTAAATATGTATATAATAGTATACCTACGCTAGCTAAGAAACCAGCAAGTCTATATATTAAAGTCATTACTACTACAACTAGTATAAGACCTATTACAGCTGCTTTATATGTTTCAGAAAGTGTTTCATCACCATATGATGCAGGAACTGTCTTAGATGATATTTCTGATAATTTAGTAGATAAACTACCAGAGTTTATAAGTTCTGCTAATGTACTAGCTTGATCAACTGTAAAATTACCTTGTATAACTACATCTGATGCAAATCCTTGATTTACAGTAGCTGCAGAAATACAAGTACCATGATCATTATTTATTGTTGTTTCATTACATTTAGTTGGATCTAATTTTAATTCTTTACTAGTTTCATCATAAGTTAAGAAACTATCTTTATCTTTATCATAGTCTAACCAAATAACAATATAATTACTATTATTATCATATTCACTTACTTTTTTAGTTACTTCATAAAATTTATCTGTATCTTTTACTTTTAAACTAACAACTGGTTTACCATCTGATGTATCTACTGATGCTGATGATAAAACATCTGATGTCATAAGTTCATTATCATAAACATCTCTAAATGTTAGTACTGCTTGTTTACCAAGTAATGTTCTTGCTTCATCTTCATCAGTTACACCTGCAAGTTGAACTCTAATACGGTCTTTACCTTCAACTATAATAACTGGTTCATTAACTCCTAATGAATCAATTCTTTTAAGAATAGTTTTATAGGTATTAGTTACCATATCTTCTGTTACTTCACTACCATCTAAACTATCAACTTTATATAAAATTTCAAAACCACCTTGTAAATCTAATCCATACTTAACTTTCTTTATTAATAATGGAAAAGTTAAAATTGCTACTAATAAAATACATGATATTATTAGTATACTTTTAAATAAACTACTATTTTTCTTCATCCAAATCACCCTCAAAATATCTAATTCTACTTCTACTATATAGTTTTTCAGTTAAATAATCATTAACTAATTCATTATCAGCGTTCATTATATCACTTACCATTTGATATAATTCTAAATCAACTGACTTTTTCCATTTTGTTTCTTTTAAGTAATTCCATATATCTTCTTCTTTGATATAAGGATAACCTAACCTTTTCATTTCTTCTTTTTTTGAAATTAAAGCTGGTTTTAGTCTTTCATATAATTCAGTTAAAGATGAGATACTAACATCCATAATCATTCCTCCATTTTTGATACATATATATTATATATTAAAAATGTATTTTTTTAAAGTTTTATTTTAATTTTATTATCTTTTTGATATAATGTTATTGGGAAGTGATATTATGGCTTTAATAAAATGCCAAGAGTGTGGAAAAGAAATAAGTGATTCATCTAAAGTTTGTATTCATTGTGGATATAAGTTAAAAAGTTTTAAAATATGTCCTGAATGTAATACACAAGTTGACGAAAACGATACTACATGTTCTAAATGTGGTTATAGTTTTAAAAAAACTGATAAAAAGGAGAGAAAATTAACTATTATTATATCAATTATTGTTGGAATTATTTTGATTGGTATTATAACATTTTTTATAATAAGTTCTAAATATGTAGAAGTACCAAATTTAACTAATACAGATTCTTTAACAGCAACTGAAATACTTAGAAATGATAATTTAATACCTAGATTAGAGTATGAATATAGTGATGAAATAGAAGAAGGAAATGTTATATATCTTAGTAAAAAAGATAAAGTTAAAAAGAATTCATCTATAATAGTTGTAGTTTCAAAAGGGCCTAAAACTATATATTCAAAAAATTCAACTATTAATTGGTGGAGCGTTGGTAATGGAAGTGATTCTTGGTCATTCAACAATCCTAGAATAGATGAAGAATATTTATATATAGATTGTGAAGCAACATTTGCTACATCATTTACTTTTAAAGGAGAGGGTGATAATAATAATGGTTTTGGTAATGCATCTATTAATGATACTTTCTCTAAAACAGTTCCTGTAACTATTATACTTGATAATAGAAAAGTTACTGCTAATAGTAAAAAAGAAATCACTTTAAAAATTTCCATAAAAGATTTAGATGTACAAAAACCAACTACTTTATATACTAGATTAGTTGGTATATATCCTAATGGTAATGAATTTAATATTAATGTTAATTTTTCGATTTCATGGTAAAAAAATAAGAGTTATCTCTTATTTTTTTCTATATTAATGATGTTTGCAATAAATTCATTTTTAGCTTTTGTATAGCTTTTTCTATCATCTTTGTATTTATTACTTAATTCTACCTTTAAATCTTCATATTCCTTTACTACTTCAGGATGAGCTAATAGATGTTTTTTAAATAGTATAAAGTTTAACCATTTTTCACTATTTTCTTCTACTATATGAATATAGTGTGTTCTATTATCTTCATCTCCCTTTCTAACTAAGTATTCACCTTTTTCACCATTATCATATCTAAAACTATATCCAGCTGCTTCTAAACTTTTGGCGTACTTTTCTACTTCTTTTAAATCTTTTACTGATATAGCAATATCTATTATTGGTTTAGATTTTAAATTAGGAATACTAGTTGATCCTACATGTTCTATATCAATTAAAATATCTTTTAATATTTCTTTTAATTTAATAGCTTCTTCTTCATACATTTCTTTCCATTTACTTGTATAATTTTCTAATTCTACTTTATCCTTGTTTAATCCCATAATTCTCCTTTACATATACTTTATTTTTACTTTTACTAATAATATCATACCAAACTTTTGGATCTTCTAAAAGTCCTAAAGTATGACTTTCATCATGAAAATCACTTCCATATGTTTTTAAAAGTCCTAAAGTATCAGCTACTTCTTCATAATCACTTCTATTTGGTGTTATACCATTTACAACTTCAATACCACTAAGCCCTGATTTCATAAGATCAAATACTTTATAATATAATTCTTCTTTACTAAGTTTTAATGATGCTGGATGTGCTAAAACAGGAAGCCCTCCAGCACTAATTATAAGTGATATTGCATCACTAGGTGTTATTTTACTAATTGGTATATAATACTTAGCTTTTCTACCTATTATATTATCATAAGCTTCTTTTACATTGGATGCATATCCTTTTTTTATTAGTACTTTTACTATTTCTCTTTTGTCAAGTAGTGAAGAGCCTTCACGTCTTATATTATCTTTTACTTCTTCTACGCTTATATCAAAGCCATTACGTTTTAATAATTCGATTAATTCTAAACATATAAAATAATTTCTTCTTTTATAATTTAATAATTCTGTTTCTAGTAATTCTATATCACTAATATTATATCCTAATATATGTAGTTTCTTTTCACTAGTACTAATTTCTATTCCAGGAATAACACTTATATCATACTTGCTTGCAAGTGTACTTATATCCTTTGTTTTTATAATAGTATCATGGTCTGTTATAACTAATTTTTTTATTCCTTTTTCATGTGCTAGTGCTAAAACTTCTTCTAATTTATATTTGCCATCTGAAAACCTAGTATGTACATGCATATCAATTAATTCTTTTTGCATATTTTTTCTAATTCTTTCTTAGACATTTTATATTTTTCTATATCTAAATACATATTAGGTTTATGGCTATCTGATCCTATTGTTATAAATAAATCATTATCTTTTACTATTTTTCTTATTCTAGTTATATCTTCATTTTTATTAGTAGTATTAGATTCTATACCACTAAATAATTTTATTTTACTTTCTACATAATCCATTTTATCTTTATTGGGGTGTGCAAATACTAAAGGATATTTATTATTTAACTCATCCATAGTAATTTGTCCGTAATGATTAACTGATAGGCTACCTATTTTACTATAATTAGGGTACATATCATCATCTACCCCTCTTAAAGCTACTACTGATGATAATAATCTAGGATTATATAAATCATTATTATCTTTATATTTTTCTTTTAAATAATTAAATCTATCTTTGATAGTTTTATTTCTATCTACATAATCATCCATTAAATAGTAATATTCACATTTATCTAATACATCTTTAGCACTTACATTATATTCATTTAATTTATGCATTAAATATTCAAATAAAGATGCATAATCGGGTAATTCATTTATGCTATTTATATATTCTAAATAACTTATTTTAATATTATATTTATTTACATAATACATAAATCCTTTATTATATTTTAATCTTTTAAATTGTTCTTTAGTTCTTTTATAAGAAGCTTCTTTATTAGTTTTTACATTCTTTACTACATCTTTATCTTTAGGATTTATAAAATATTCAAGTATATGACATTGACTAAAATATACTTTATCAGATATGGTAAATTCAATTCCCGGTATTATAAGGGGTTTATCTATTTTATGTTCTTTTAAATAATTATATAATTCATCATAAAAGTCTAATGAATCATGATCAGTAACTGATATTATATCTAGATTTTTAGTACATTCTAATATTTCTTCTAAACTATAATTTGAATCACTTGAATTATTAGAGTGCATATGTAAATCTATATAAAATATATCTTTTTCTTTTAATAAATCATTTAATTTAACTCGTAAATCACTTAAATACTTTTCCCAAAATTTATAATTATTCATATATAATTTCCTCTAAAGTCATATTAGCGTATATTTTATCAGTTACACTACCACATATATTACTTTTATCCATATAGCCATATACTTCTACCTTTCTATTTCTTTTAAACATTAAATCTCTTATCACTGATTTATATCCATGGAATAAATATATTATTTTTACATCATCAAAATATTTATTAAATTCTTTAGTACTAAGAGATTCTTTAAATCTACCATTACCATCAAGTAATTTTATATTTGTTACATAAACTAATTTTATTTTTTTATTTGATTTTTCTATTATTTTATATGCTTGATTAAGTAAGTAATCTCCACTAACAGCGATTATTAAATCAGGATTTTTTACATCTTTTAATATTTCTATCTTTGTATTAGCTTCCTCTAAAGATTGATATTGCTTACTTAATCCTTTTGATACAGTTATGATATTTATGTGATCCTTTAGTTTTAATACTTCACTCGCACATTTAAGCAAATTATTACTATCTTTAGGATATAAAACATTTATAAAATCAAATTCTTTACTAATTAGTGTATGAATAAATTCAGGATTTTGATGTGAATAGTTGTTTTCATAACATGTACTTGTTAATATATAAGTTAAACTATCTTTTTTTATTCTATTATATTTTTTAGATTCATATAAATATTTCATATATTGACTTACCATACTACTTATAATAGGTGCAAAAGCTTCATAAGTAATATATATTCCATGATTATCATTTTGAATATATCCTTCATATAATCCCTCTAAGACATTTTCACTTAATATTTCAATTACTTTACTCATACCATCTAACTTATTTGATACTATTTCATCAGGTGAAAATACATAGAAATTATTATCACTCATTATTTTATTTAAATAATATTTTAAAATACTTATATTACTTTTAATATTTTTTATACTTTCATATTTATTTATATTAGGAAGTATTAATTCTTTTCTTGAATGCATTATCTCTAACGGTTCAAAAGTTATAATTTCACTTACATTATAGCTTTTAAGCCAACGAGTAAGTATATTTAATTTAGTTTTAGCATTTACATTACTAAGAGGATTTTTATGTGATTTTAATCCCTCTATAGGGCATGTATAACCTTTAATACTTTTGTATATAATAAATGGATTTTTATATTTATCTATTTTATTTAAAACCTTATACATTTCCTTATCATTAGTAACAATAAATGTTTTATATCCAAATGAGTTAAAATGAGCGATTAGTTCAGAATTACTCATCATACTATAAATTGATTCTGAGCCCATTTTATATCCGTTTAAATTAAGAATAGGTAGTACATTATTATTAGGAAGTAATTTAACTAATTTTAAACTTGCGGAAAGTGTTGCCGTTTCTGCTTCTCCATCCCCTATTATACATGGTATCAAGTAATTACTATCTAATGACATACCATAAGCAAAAGATAATGAATAACCAAGTTCTCCTCCAGAATAATAAGTATCATAATATCCCGGATTTATTTCTGTTCTTATTTTTGTTCCAAAGTCATTTACAAGATTTTTAAGTCCGGATAAGTCTCTTTTGTATTTTGTTCTTCCTGTTATAAATAAATATCCATCTTTATCAATATATCCTAAATCTCCTGTGTGGAACCAGCCTTTTTCAAACACTTCTTTATTTGCTTCATCATTTTGATAATATCCAAGCATTACACTTGGTCCTTTTACAATAACTTCTCCAACTCCATTTTCGTCTTTATTTATTATTTTTACTTTTAAACTAGGAAATACTTTTCCTACTGATCCTAATCTCTGAGCAAAATCTGTTCCTGCAGCTATAACTGGAGATGTTTCTGTTAATCCATAGCCTTGAACAATTCTGAAACCTAATTCATTGAATCCTTTTTCTACTTCATAATCTAATGCTGCTCCACCATTTACCATAAGTCTTAGTTTTGGTCCTAACGATTCGTGAATTTCCTTGAACATTTTCTTTCTAAAATCTATCCCTACTTTTGAAAGCATTCCACTTAATTTCATTATTTTTTCTACTTCTGCTAGTTTTCCTTTTTTCTCAATTGACTTCATAACTCTTTTATAGATATTTTCATAAAGTGCTGGTACAGAAATCATTGCAGTAATCTCAAATTCTTTTATGTTACTTGCAATATGTCTTATTCCTTCACAATATGCAATTGAAGCTCCTGTATACATAACATAAAGGAATCCAACTGTACATTCAAATGTGTGGTGCAATGGTAAGAATGATAATAAAGTATCATTTTCATCAATTTTTAATACAGCTGCTATATCCATTAAATTTGAACATATATTTTTGTGTGATAGCATTACTGCTTTTGACATTGCTGTTGTTCCTGATGTAAATAGCATACATGTCATTTCTTCATTATTAATTTTTGCATTTAAGAATTTTTTGTTTCCTTTTTTTATTAATTCTCTTCCTTTTTCTACAAGTTCATGTTCTGAATAAATTCCATTCTCCATCTTTTCTAAATCCATTGAAATGTAATATCTCAAGTCTGTTGTTCTTCTTTGTTTTATATCTTGCATAACTTCATCATATTTGTTTGAATAAAATATTGCTTCTACTCCTGAACGAATTATTAAACTTTCTAATTCATTTGCTGGCAAAGATTTATCTAGTGGTACAACCACTCCAGTTCCACAGCATGTTGCTAAATATGCTAGACACCATTCATATCTGTTTTCTGATATTATTGCAATTCTTTTTCCTTTTAAGCCTAAATCTATTAATTTAGTTCCTAATGCGTTTACTTTTTCTATAAACTCTTTATATGTAATCACATCAAAAACTCCTGGTTCTTTTGTTTTATACTTAAAAGCAGGCTTGTCACCAAATTTCTTTTCTGTTTTTTCTAACATGTCTTTTAAATCTGTAATTTTTTCGAAAGGATGTAATTTTCCTTTTTTCTTTTTTTCTTTTTCTTCTGCTAGTTCTTCTATTTCCTCTATTTCTTCTTTTTTATATCCTTTTTCTTCAAAAAATTTTAACAT
>OJAW01001597.1_pt1 | contig 12728 bp, 15 predicted proteins | sample 1589151 | NCBI WGS metagenome assembly OJAW01 (sample SAMN03283290) | human gut metagenome | biome: human-associated habitat; material: feces | host: Homo sapiens | place: Peru | collected 2012 | reverse complement strand
CAATTGAGTATAATAAAGGGACTAGGGTAAACCCTAATCCCGCAACACTTCAATGAGTGCCTTACTTTTTATCTATTATATCTTTGATCTCTTCATCACAATCACAGTCTTCGCCGTGTTTCTCTTTGAAATGCTTAATAAGTACTTTAATAACCTTATAAACACCAAATCCAAGTGAAATCAACGCTACAACCGCGTTTGCTATAAGTGTTACACCATCTATCAGTCCTTGATAAGACAATGTAGCGCATACAGTGTTAACTGCGCCAATACCAAATGCTATCGCTGCTTCTTTCATAATTCTATTACCTCCGTTACATAACCTTCGTTACTTGATCTGAAATTATGGCATGAGTAATGTTCTTTATATCCAAACCTTGAGTTGCAGTAATATACGTTACTGGGGAGTATGTTGCACTATCAGAAGAAGCAATCGTTATAAATCTTATAGGAAACCATTTACTTGAAGTTAAAAGGTTTCCACCTATACCGACTTCTTTACCTGAAAATTTAGAATAAAAAGATGTCCAATCATAGGCAGTGCTTCTATCAGAATAAACAGTAAATGTTACTTTTTGTGTAGATGCGCCTAATTCAATAGTGTGCATATAAAGTGCGCCGCCACTGGAAGCAGATTGCTTAGACCATTCATCTCTCCAAAAGGAAGCAACAGTTTCGCTCTCTCTTTCTTTATATGCCCATCCTACTAAATCAGAAGGACTGGTATCTCCTGTGGGTATTACTTGTCCTATCCAAGTCATATCATCACTAGTAAGCGGGCAGTAGTAATAGCCACCACCACTTGTCTGATCATATATTACTACATTATATTCATGATTATTAATACCTGCAGCATCAACACTAGGCCATGCATAATAAGTTCTGTTGTAATTATTAGTAAAGGATTGAGCTTCAGAAGTGTTTAATATTAGTGTAGGTTTATTTGTTCCACTTGTAGCATTAACCTTAACTTTCCACGAATTGCCGACCAGCTGCTCAGTGAATGTTACATTATCACCAGGCATAAGTCCTAATGTCTGAGTATAAGGCATAGTGGTGCTAGTGTTATCTTTATAATACACTGTAGACGTTCCAGTAGTGTTCAAATACTCGCCCGAATCAGGGTCATAATTGGTCTGTGAGTCGGCATACTCTATCCTTCTTACATTGCTGAACCCAGTGTCAGTGCCTGTTCCACCACCACCGCCAGATGAGCTAATAGTAATATTATTGCCATCTTCCGTAATTGTCACATTAGAACCTGCAATAAGATTAACGGTGCCGCTCTTCCCATTAACTGTAGTAGCGTCCCTAGTAGTCTTCACCCAGGATTTAGTAGAAATAGTAAAAGTAATATTCTTCTGTATGAACTTGCCGTTTTCATAGCCCAAGTGACTGTAACCCATTGCGCCAGGTGTATGCTGATCATCCATCCTCCAGTAAATCTCATTATTACTCTTCACTGCACACAATACAGCGGTTGCAGCAATTATTCCCATTTGAGCGTCAGTTACTGTTCCAACATTACCATCGCCAATAGTAACAATCTCCATAGCAGAGCCAGAACCACCAGTCGCGCTTATGATCAAATGTCGGCCATCTGCAGAAGCGTCAATATTAATATTATTACCAGGTATAATAGGTAACTCATCATCAACTGTAATATTATAGGTTGTGCCGGCAGCCTTAATTGTTCCTTGTTTTACTAGTGAAGCACCGTCAGTTCCATCATAAATAATTGTAGCATCGCCTACTGCTAAATCAAGGTCAGTAATATAGTTAACACCTACACCACTACCAGCGGGACCAGTTGCACCAGTTGCGCCAGTTTTGCCTATAGGGCCTTGCGGACCAGTCTTTCCAGTAGCACCAGTCTTTCCAGTGGCACCAGCAGGACCAGGCATAGGCCATACACCAAGGTTTAACCAACCGCCATTAACCCATGAATAGTAAGTATAAGGGGCAGCTGCACCAACAGCGTATGTATCGCCGGCCAAAGCATTACCGGGCAAATCACTAGCATCAGTAACTTGCCCGCGCATATTAAACCCTAAAGAAGCAAATTCGGCTAATTGACTCAAATAGCTTACTTGATCTTCAAGGTTTCTTAAAATGTTCTTTTCATAAATCATTATTTAACATACCCTCCATAAAGTAAAGGTTTATCGGGCGCCAACACTACTCTAAAGCAATCCTTGAACTTAGCCAAAAATTCTTCGCTTACATCAGTAGCCAGCAAGCTCTCTAACATACTATAGCCGCCCAAAATACTGCGTTGTAAGTTGGTTGTGTTCTGTTGTGCAATGCCGCCCAAAATATCATTAGAAGTGGTTGTAGGCTCTGTGCCGGGATTGTATGCTTGATTGGCAATGTTTAGGTCGCCTTTCCGCAAATCTTCTTCACTTAGCTCTCTTACTCGTTTTTGAACCTCAAGTCTTTTTTCCCAAGTGGGGCCATACTGCCAGACAATACTGAACACTCTTGCTTTCCATTGCGGCAAGCTATCACCTGCCATTACACTCATTCCATATCTGCCGTAGAGCAAGAAATAGAGTAAAGAAGCGGTTTCAGTTTTAATTGTGGTCGGTATACCGTTGTTCGCGTAATCCCCCAAAAACGCGTCAACATTTTCCCAGATTTGTTCAAAAGACAGGTTAGTATAGTCACCATAATAGGACTGATCACGATAAAGAGTAACGTTGGTATCGTCATCAAAAATTTCATAATCACTCATTGGTCATTTCCTCCTGTTGAGCGGGTGTAGATAATCCCCCTTCATCATCATACCCTACTTCACCGTCCATATTGCCGTCGAACCCCTGTTCCGACTCACTTACTTCACACCAACAGCCCCATCCCCAAAGACTGTTTGCAATATTACAGAACGTTTGACGCTGTGCTAGACCATCATCCAACACCAATCCATTTGCAGACTGCGCCATCTCTTGTTCCATACCCAGCATATGTGCTTTCTTTTGGAAAAGACCCCCATTTTCCAAGCCCATAGTGCCTAATCTATAATTATCAAGACTCTGCATGACTTGTAAGAATGTTTCGGCATTTCCTACACTGTGCGCGCTAATGTCTTGTAATTGTAACGATTGAGTAATTGCTACCCAACGTTTGCCGGTTAAGGCTGCTTGTTCAGTTGCCTGATTAGCCTTTTCAATATCACTTGCCGCGTATTGACCATCAACCATTACTCCATCAATTCCCGTAGCGTTCATTAAGCAAGTGTTCATATAAGGGAATATTTTGGCTTCAAGGTTAATAATTTCTTTGTTAATTGCTTTGCGCGGACCCACTGCAAAATTCTCGGCACTACTTCTATCTTTCAGTATTACGCATTTGGTAGTGTATTCCTTCCAGTCGGGAGTGTGGTCTACTATCATATCATACAGCGGGTCAAAGGTAAATCCTTCAATCCAAGGCTGCGGGTCTTTACCATCGTCAGACGTGCCGCCAAAAGGAACAGGAGTGACGGAAAGGTATCTGCCCGTAACGTCTATACTACCATCCAGCGTGAAAGGCAAGAAGTAGAATTTATCTTCCGACTTCATATAGAACGCCATACCCATTCCGCGGTAATACATAATACGTTCAATTAATTCGCCATCTATTCCTTCCGGCAACCCATACCAAGTAAAGCGGCGGATAGCGTCGGTCTTATCTATTTCGGCAATTGTGTTTCTCATATTGTCAAGAAGAGGATTACAAGGAACCAATGGTGCCTGATTTTTACGTTCGGGCAAACCAGCTGCTTGCCGCAACCCATTATCATACATTTTTGCGCCCATTATTTCTTACCTCCTTTTGCCGCTTCCTTTGCTTTCTTAATATTATCATTGTTATCTGCTTGCTCTTGCGGCGATTTACTTGCTTTTGCTTTTTTATCTGTTCCAGCGGGATATTTTTTATCGAGCCATCCTCTTTGTCTTACTAACTCTATGTATTCGGGGTCTGTAAACTCTCCTGGATAAGCATTAATTGATTTAGTAAGATTACCCTTTTCTCCTCTTGTAGTTGAAGTTTTTGCCTCAATACCTCTAAATTCTTGTTCCCAGCGTTCTTCTTCTTCTTTTGTAAAAGGTGTAGCTAAAATATCAGCTTGTGCTTGTCCTGCTGTCCTTCTTCTTATTCTTTCAGCTTCAGTGGTTTCAAATTTTTTTGTTGCTTCATCTGAACCTGATTGCTTTGCCGCGTCAAGCTGTGATTTAGTAAGCTTATACAATTGCGCCATTTGCTGAACAGAGCCTAAAGAATTAAGAATCGCGTTTTGTATTTGTCCCATAATTATCTTTCCTCCCAGTATTCAAAATAATAGCCTTGCGCCAATTCGCGCCCCAATTCCGCCGTGTAGTGATAATCTTCACCTGTATCAATTTCTATCGGGTGTCCTTGTATCCATTTGCGGGCGGTTTTGTTGTTTGCAGCCCAAGTAGCGGTAAGAATACTCTTAAAAGGAATTACTGCACCAACGTTAAATGAATTGTTTATAAGGTAGGCCACTACTGCTTCTTTTTCTTTTTCACTACAGGTATAGAGCTCCAATATCGGGAAAATTTTGTTATTAGCAGTGAAAGCAGTCGTTTTGCTAAGGCTATAAGGTTGAGCTTGTATTGCAGCTAAATTCAGTCGTTGTTGGTCTCTAACGTAGGATAATTGTTCTTGTCGCATTTGCTCATTGAGTTGTATGTCTTGAGCGCCGCCAACACCTGAAAGCATAGCACCTACTGCTGCACCTGCTACTGCTCCCCAAGGTCCACCTACTACTCCAGCTGCTCCGCCTTGTGCGCCGCCTTGTATTGTTCCTACCACGGCTCCAAGTCTATCCATTCGCCGCCCAATGTTATTTGTAAACTCAAGATTAGCAATAGAACGATCAAAAGTGGCTTGATAAGTTTTATTATTTTGCTGATAAGAAACCCAAGCACTGTTCACTACTGGTAATGAGAAGTCGCCGCCGCAAATCAAGCCACGAGCATCACCAAATTCGTTACCATAAAGTCGACCAAACAAAGGAGCAATTCTAATGTAAGGATTAAGCGGCAAATAAGTAGCATCAACTTTAAAACCACTAATTCCGCCATTGGCTGCTGCAGTGAACTCAAATTGGCCGCTGTAGTTAGGTGATACCAATCTATACAAATCCGTTATACTGTTGAGCTTAGGATTCCCAACTCCAATAGGTCTATCTAGCAATATTGTTTTGCTAAAGGTTGATGAAGTAGCCCAATAAATTTTGCCGATCACTGTGTCGGTATTGTTTTTTATGTCTGTTATTGTAGTGCTAGATAAAGCAGGTTGAAACGGCAACAGCTGAACGTCATATAATTCACTACCAGCATTTACATTAAATTCTGCAATTGCAGCAGTTGCTGCTTTCATTGCTAAAGCTTTATCGCCCAAGCTATTATAAGTGCCGTAAGGAATTGCAAACATATCATAAGGAGCATCATCAAGATGAGGACGAGACGCCGGAATTGTGTATTTGAAACCTTTTTCGGCAGTGATTTCTTCAAGAACCATCTTATATTGGATACCTTCGCTGTGAATAGTGTAAAGGTTAGTGTTCGGCGTAGCATTGCCGTTTAAAGTATTAAGACAGATATTATTTATTATCGTTAACTCTCCTGCTTCTGTCGCATTTATAGTTTCTTCATAATTAGCAGATTGAGAAATTATTGATACTTTATAATACTTATTATCAGCCTTTATTATTTGACCGTTTTGATTAGAAAAGTCTACTGTATCATTATAAGACTTAATATTAAATCTACTCTTTATTTCGCTTTTCCAAGCAAGATTTGCTTTAAATGCATTTTGTATTTGGCTTGTGTTAGGAAAATCTCCTTGGTTTTTGGTATTGTAACCATCATAACCCGACCTAAGAGTCTCGCCTTTATATTCTGTGTTATCTTTAATTTCCCAAGCTCTTGTGTAGAACTGCGGGAAAATTGCCGGTCCAGGGGCTTGTTTCCACCAATATAATGTCATCCAAGTGGCAGAATCAGCAGTATATCCATTAAACCAATTAGAAATATAGTCATAATAGGGCCAAGCGGTTAAGGTATCATAAGTAGCATTAGGTTCAATATCTAATGCGCCCGTAATATCTTTGGTTTGAACAGTTCGATTAAGGTAACCCACTATCCAAGCAACGCCGCTGTTGTCCTTAATCAATGTTTCCTTTGTTTTAATTCTGTTCACACTAATGTTTTCGGGCTGAAGCACCAAGTTGTTGCTATCTTCCACTAAACCGCGGTTGCACCAGAATCTCTCACAATTCTCTAGTGAACCAATACTCTCTACTACCAAATCGCGGCGCAATTCTACCCTGAACTGATTTACCCGCAATTGGCGGCACTCCATTACAAACCAACGACTTTCAATGTTGCCTTGATCATCTTGAACTATAGCATAATCGGGCGACATTCCTGCCGCCTTAAGATCAATATTAGCCACTACACTGGTATTAACCCCATCACCAGGAGTGAAAAGCTTTACGTCTACTGTTCTACCTACTTCATACCCCAAGTAGTCAATTAAAGTGCTTTCGCGGCGGAAGGTTCTATTAAAGTAATTATTATACTTCAAAAAATAAATATTCAAATTTTTCTTCCTCCAAAATTAAAAGTAAGGGCAGGGGATTAACCCTGCCCCAATGTAGGTAATGTTAATTAATTTTAACGGTAATGAACGGATAGTTCTGCAGATATTCGAGAGTGTTGTGGCCCCAAGTGAGGTAATTAGTTTCAAGCAATGCTTTGGGGTTGTAGAACGAAGTGCCTACTTCAAAGCCACTCATGAACGGAACAGATTTCTTATGTATAACCTTACAAAGCACTTTAGCGTTCGGGTTATAGGACATGTTTGCAGGTGCCGAGTAACCGGTGGGGATCAATTCGCCGCCGAAAATGTGTTTGTCTTCAGCGCCCTGTTTGGTTACCGTCATTTCTTCAAGTGCGCGCGCAGTGCCGTTACCAACAGTCGTAGTAGCATTAACTGTGCCGAAGTATTTTGCCGGCAAAGCATACTGACCAAGCTTATCAATAAAGTCTTTATGGAATACAGTAGGCAGATCACGCTTTTCAATTTCGGCAAGCAGGTCAGAGTTGAAGATGAACATCATATCATCATCTACATCATACGATCTCATATAGCCGTAGTCATTGTAATCACGAGTTGCGTCCTTAAGGTTAGTAATAAGCTTTGCTACTCCTTCACCAATTGCGCCAGCCTTCAGACGAGCAGCTGCTTCACCAGTAGCCTCACCAACAGCGGCAGTAGTATCAATTATAAGAGTTTGCTGACCAATAGCGGTTTCAGTAGTGCCGATATAGCAGTTGTAAGTTGTAGCATCATAAATTTTCTTTGTTTCGCCCATCAGCGATTTAAGAATACCGTTGAAGGACGAGAATGCTCCTTCTTCAGACCAAGCACGTTTAGACATATAGTCGTCAGTGGTCAAGCAAATTTGACGGAAAGTGTCAAGAGTGATTGTCTGTTCTTTAATGTTTTTGTTACGATAGGTTTTGAGCAGATTTTCTGCCTCAGCATCATTACCCCAAGCATTAGAAGCAAGAACGTCTGCTGAACGATAAACTTTAGTATCGCCGAGTAATGTTCCGTCCACTTTTGCTTTAGAAGCAAGCTCGCCGAATGTTCCTTTAATGTTGTCGCCAAACCCCATTACCGAGATAATTTGGTTGTGCATTGCAGCGTAAATTTCGTTAGTATTTAACGTAGGATAAGCCATTTAATAAAGTTCCTCCAAAATTATTTATTGGCTCTTGCTTAACGATTTTCGTGCTTTTTCTTTAATGTGGCAATTACGGCAGGACTGTCAGGGGAAAGTTTATCCTGTAACCGCGCGGTAAAGGCATTGCTACTGCCATCAGCCTCATCAACACATTTCTGTAATTCTTCGGCAACCAAATTTGCCTTTCTAATATCATCGGGGGTGGGTTTGATATTGTGTCCATAAGGCAAATAAGGGTCATTTTTTCCAGCAGCAATTGCGGCGTTTCGTTGAGCAAGGCTCAATTTCACATAGTCAAGGTTGGAGAGCTCAGTGTCAGCGCACAATGCTGCATTTAATTCTGCGAGTGTTGGGCCGGCGGGTTTTGCGGCTTCAATTTCACGTCTTTCGTTGCGGGCTAATGTGCCGATTAATTTCTTGTTCTCTTCAACCAATTTATTATAATCTTCCTTACTGACTGTTGTTTCTTTAAGTCTTTCAATTTCAGCAAGATAAGTATCAGTAGTAGATTCAGTTGTGGTTGTGGTTGTGGTTGTTTCGTTTTCCATCTGTTGTTTTCCTCCAAGAAAAATAATAATAAAGTATCGGCACGGTGTAGGGCAACCCATACAGTGTTAGCTAAGGCGTGAAAGACTCCTTTTAAAGGTAACGTCCTCTTCGGTTTCACTCGCTATCCTTTAACTACCAACAACATCTGTAGGAACCGCTGGTCCCGAAAAATAATAATTCTAAAATAATTGTGTAAGTGCTTCGTCTACTTCAGTAGGTGAATTACCGTCAAAAGTTTTACCCAAATAATGATGCAGGAACAATTGATAATATTTTGCCGCGTCTGGGTTATATTTAAACCAATATTCTAGATCTTCTTTGGCTTTAATAAATGCTTCTATTTTGTCTATTGCTTCAACAAATCCTTCATTAGTAAGACCAAAATTGCGCGAGTCTTGGCTAAACACATAGGTGCTTGCCCAATTACGGGCTTCGTTCCAATTCACATTATCAACTTGAGTAGCTATGCTATAGGTTAATGCTTTAAGGTATTTAGAAGAAGTAATATACATTTTTTGGACAACTTTTTGGGCAATTGTTTCTACTGATTCATTATTAAGCGATTCGGCGCCAAAATCATATTCGTAATCTTCAACCCACATATCGATAAAGTTTTTAAACGCCAATTTCGAAAATTCTTGAACTGGTTCGCCGGCAATCTTTTTAAGGTCGTATTGCTTTTGAACCGCGTTATATAAATCAACATATTTTTTATTTGTCATAGTATTGTTCTCCATTTGAGCAATTTAATATCCCATTCCACATTAGCGGGATAGATTTCGGTAGCGTTTTTTATATCGCCGAATGCCAATTTTTTAACTGTTTCTTTACTTTTGCCCGCCCAATAAGATTTAGTTTGTCCTTCTTTTGTTTTTAATTGATAGCACTTGGGCGACAACACTATCATTTCACACGACTCATACTCCATTACTAGATTACCTAGGTCTTTGGTAATGGTTGTCGGTATTAGGTTTGCATTGCCGCGCCACGCTATGCTATCGGTGGCCACTAATACTACTGTGCCGCCTTTACCTTCAATTTGCCGCCAAGCACTTATAATACGTTCATTACAACGAGCAATGATTACTGCAGCCAAATGGGCTAAGTTAGGGCATTGTCTCCGCCACATATACCCTATACTCATATTCATTGTTGCTTTGGCAATTGGGTCGGCTTTGCGTAAATCGTATAGCTTACGAAAAACCGCGGCTAAGCTGTATTTTGACCTTTTACAAAGAATTGTTTTTGGAGCAAGCAAATTGCCGACATAGTGTTGTTCACGAGAAGCTTCTTTGCGGGAATTGTATTGGCGTTCCAGTGAGTAATATGGCAAATCCCACTGGCGGGTGTCAATAACTGTCCCGTCTTCTTCAATAAAACACACTCCACCGTTATCATAGAATGCAAAGGGGTATTCTTTGGTTGGCATTATATATTTTGGGTATTCTTTGTGATAACGGAAGTCGGGCAATGATTTACTTGCTTCAAAAGGAAAAGCAGACGATATATCAGCCTTGTGGCAGCCGCGAATAGTAAATCCGCTGACCATTTTGTCGCTCCACGAAATTTGCGAAGGCACACAAGTACGAATAAAATCATAGTAATCGGTTTTAACTTTCCCAAACATTTGGTATAAGGTTTTGCCGCACTCTTCAAAGACATAGCTATCGAACCATGAGCGGGCTTGTCTTCCACCAATTGGTTGAGCAGTGTTATTACCGGAACCAACTCTAATTTCGCAATAACCCCGATCATAATAGCGTAATATTTTGCCCGAAGAAGACACCGTAAAATGTTCTCCGTAAATATTGAAACCGCTCATTAAGCTGTCGGCAATTATTGGCTGATAACCTTCTTTTTTCAATTCTTCAATTTTTATATTAAATGCAGCTACGTCTACATATTGCGGCGTAACTTCACTCCAACGGAAATTTTTCATAATTTTGTTCTCCTAAAAAATATTGAACCCCCCTTGACCTTGCCCATTGGCAGCTGCGACAAAGCCAAGGGAGGCAGGAGAAATAAACAACGGCATAATACTTTAAACCTACTCTCGTTACCAAACCAAGCAAAAACAATTATTTTAACGGTAGGTTGGGTATTATACGTTTGAAAGGTAAGGTATTTGCTCTTTCCTTTCTTTTTACACTTATATTATACTACAGGCTGCAGAAAAAATCAAATTTGTAAAGATTCAGATTAGGGTGTCGTGCGGCCTGTGCGTCTCATTATCTTTTCTTTGCGCGCGCAAGACTTAAAGCAAATCGTTGTTGCGCAACCAAACAATCAAAACGTAATGCGCGATTATCCCATTTCTTTTGGAACAATTTCAAGTTGTCAGGGTTATAAGTCAATCCGTCACAAAACGGCACCATAGCATAAGTAGAATTGGGCAAACGTAAATTGCCGTCCCACATTGATATAGTGTTTTGCCCGCTTTGAGTCTCCCAAATAGTGTATTTTTCATCTGGGTTATTAAAGTCAAGTATTATTATCGGACGTATTTTGCGGGATTGGTTAAGTAACCCTTTATCGAAGACCTTTTGGTTAGTGAAGGTAGAAGCATTAGGCATAAGAATGTTTGCGACTGAACCTTTACACATAGCCTTATATTGTTCAGTAGGCGGCAAAAAATCAAGCACAGCCTTTTTCGCGGCCAAATGGTATCGACCCCACTTTTCGGGAATGAAATTGAACAAATTTAGCACATCAGCGCAAGTTTCGGTGTAATTACAAATGAATACGATACGCAATTTTTCCTTTTCTTTGCGCACATAGTTTTCAAGGGAATTTACTAGTGAATACGAAATATCAAATCTTACTGCTTCGCCCACTTCTCGCTGACACTCATCAAGGCAAATATTGTAGCCTTTGCGCCAACCACTATCGTAGGTAGCGGTTCCTTTCATATTATAGAACGCGCTAATGCCCATTATTTCCGCCATTTTGTTGCCGTGATCAAATACCTCACAACCTTTTACAGTGAGCTCAAGATCGTATTTGCGGACAAGGTCTTTATCAACAAATTTTGCCGCGTTATTTTGGAGTAATTCTTTGGCAATGCGGTCAGTTAATCGCATCCAATAGAACGGTATGCCTTTAGTCTTGTAGTCGCGCAAAAAGCGATCAAGCACAGTATAGGATTTGCCGGCACCTCTGCCGCCCAGCAGCAAGTAGAAATAGACGTCGTTATACCCAAAAATGCTGCGTATTGTGTAGTAACGTTTGCGGGCGGCTTCTGCTTCTTTAATGCAGCGTTTTGCTTCGGCAATAGTGAGTCCAGTAACGTCGGGATTTGGTATTCCTTTTATTCGGCTTTTCCAAGGTTCCCAAAGAGGTTCTTTTTCATTCGCCATTGGTAGTGTCTTAAAAGCATGTGAATTTCTATTCATTAGTGTTTTCCCTCTGCAATTACCATACCTATAATAAATCCTACTGCAAACACAATTGCTGCAGCACCTATACAACATACTATTGTGCTAATCATTGTTTTCTTCCTCCTTTTATTGTTATATTATTAAAATGACAATGTCTTAAATAAGTATGACAAATACTATCTGTAATATACTGAGCAATTGCTTGTAGTAAATACACAAAATAACCATTATTATAGGTAGTATCTTCAAAATAAATATAAATAGTATCGTTTAGAATGTCCCATTTTTCCATTATTTCATTGCATAAAAGCTCTACATTAGCTAACAAATTATAAAGACTAATATGAGTATTTTCGGGATCAATTTCTATTGTCATTAGCTCATTTTTAGCCTCATTTCTTATTGTTACATTAGGTAATTCCATTGTTTAATCCTCCAATGCGACTAAATCAAGGTTATAGCTCCCGTCGGGGTTTCTAAGCCTTGCGTCTGCTTCTTCTTTTGCTTTCTTTGCTGCTTTATATGCTTCCTGTATTGCCTTTACATGCTCGGGCCATACCCAAGGAGTAGGTGTATAATAAATAGTTTTTAACACTAAATCATGAGGCTGTTCTTTTATGGGTTTTGTTTCCTTTGGTTTTGCCTTATCTAAACCGCCTATGTCAAATATTAAGCTAGGTGTGTTCTTCATTAGTCATTACCCCCTTCTTCTTCTTCTTGTGTTTCATAATACGCGCTAACCAATCCAGTAAAGTCGTCAAGAACGTAATCTATTTCGTGAAGTAATTCGTCCCAATGATCGCGGCCACAATGCTCAAAAACCATTTCGTGGTGTGCATACGCTAACCTTTTAATAAGATCTACCGCTTCTTGTTCAAATTTTACCTTGTCTACATAATATTTCATGGTTTGTTTCTCCTGAAGGGTAGTAATTTTGTTGTTCAAATGAGCCCCTTCTTCTCTCATTTTCTACTATAATTATAGCACAGGCCGCAAAAAAAGTCAAATTTTCATGATTGTAAAATTAGGTTCATGGAAAT
>OJAW01001596.1_pt1 | contig 12731 bp, 11 predicted proteins | sample 1589151 | NCBI WGS metagenome assembly OJAW01 (sample SAMN03283290) | human gut metagenome | biome: human-associated habitat; material: feces | host: Homo sapiens | place: Peru | collected 2012 | reverse complement strand
TAGTAGCAGAAGGCGCAAATGCTGAATTAGTAGAAGTTCTTCCAGAACCAAACTCACCAGATTTAGTACAAGGATTAATTCCAGTAGTCTATAACGAAGAAACATCTACTTGGGTAAAAGCAGATGAAACAAATAACAAAAATTCTTGGTATGATTATACAAATAAAAAATGGGCTAATGCAGTATTAGTTAGTGAAAACGGAACAAGATATACAACAACAGATAAAACAGTAAATATTTCTGATGTTATAACAACATCACCAGGTTATTTAAGTAATAATCAAAATGTCGGAAGCTCAACAGCAACATCAACATTTACAATAACAACAGGAACTGAGGCGGGAACTTTATCATTTGATTATACAGTATCTAGTTATGATTCATATTATGGTAAATTAACTATAACAGTAAATGGCACAACAATAGCAAATGGCATTTATGGATATCGATTTAAAACATATAGTGTATCAGCAACCGCAAATACTACTTATACCATAGTAGTAAAATATACAAAAAGTGGAAGTTATGCTGGAACAACAGCGGATACTGCCTCAATAAGTAATATAGTAATGCCAACAGGTTCGACAATGTCAGTGACTAACGGAGATACTTATTATTTTGCCGAAGGTACAGTAACAACAAATCATAATCAAATAGGTACATATTTTACTTATGAAAATAACAAATATGTATTAAAAAGCGTGACAGAAAGTGTTTATATTTCTTCATCAACTGTTGGAAAATATATATGTTCTGATATAACACAAACAGAATGTACGACAATGTATAAAATAACTGAAGCAGGCACAAATATAACAAAAGTTACTGAATACACTGATGTTTCAACAGTAAATGGAGTAAGAACAACATATCAAAGTGCTGAAGCAGGAACTGAAATAAATGATTTAGATATATTAGCATATTATGTATGGATACCAAGATATAAATATAAAGTATGGAATATAAATAAAGTTATAGGAACAGACTCATATAGTGCTATAAAAACAGGAATAGATATAAGGTTCGAAGAAGGCACTGTATCAACAGGAGATATAACTTGTACCTATAACTTCAATGTAGATAGTGCAAATGGAGGAATAGATTTATCAACAACAACCGCAGAAACTTGTGAAGGTTCAAACGGACAATATTATACTCACCCAGCATTTACCTTTGGAGATAAAGAATTAAAAGGATTTTGGATAGGTAAGTTCGAATTATCTAGTGAAACACCATATGCAACAAATGGTGGAGGAAATTCAACAGCATTAACTGTGAGAATATTGCCAAATGTAAATTCTTGGAGGTCTAATTATTTAGTTAATTTCTTTACAGTAATACAAAATATGCAAAAAGATAGTAATATTTACGGTTTATCAACTAATAAAGATAGTACAGACTCACATCTGATAAAAAATATGGAGTGGGGAGCAGTAGCATATATAACGAACTCTAATTATGGAAGATGCTCTGGAGGCACTTGTGCCAGAGTGGCTAATAACGACTGTAATACATTTGTAACAGGTATAGGTGGAAGTACAGTAAGTAGTGGTCCAACACCGACAACTTGTACGACAGATGCAAATAAATATAATGGTACAAAAGGTGTACTAGCATCAACTACTGGAAATGTATATGGAGTATACGATATGAGTGGCGGATCAAATGAATATGTAATGGGAAATATGTCACGCACCGCAGATACATATACATTTTATCTATCTAGTTCAGGATTTGCAAGCAGTTGGTATGACAATTATAGTAATCAAAAATATGTAAATACTTATGCCAATGGTTCAACTAGTCAAGACCAAACAACATATAATAGAGCAAGATTAGGGGATGCAACAGTCGAAATAGTATCTTCTGATAACCCTTTTCCCTTTCTTAGCTCCAGTTATTCTTGGTTTCAACGTGGTGGTTATTCTTATTATGGTGCTTTTGTATTTAGATTCGATTCTGGCAACGGTCAAATCATGAATGTCGATTCCACCCGTGCTACTCTAGTATCACTATCCAACTAAAACACAACGATTAATTATAGATGTTTATCTATAATTTTTTTCTTACGACTTTGGAGGTAAGCATAAAAAAAGAATAAATATTATTGAAAAATATGTTAGATTATGGTAATATTTATATATAGAAATAAGATGGATAGGAAAGAGGAGATTATGAGAGGAGTAACTATTGAGATGGATAATAAAATTAAAACTGGTAAGGGTATAAAAGAATATATTAAACCACAAATTATTTGTATACCTTTAGAAAATAAATTTGGTGTTACTTACAGACATTTAGTTAAGGAAGGGGATTATGTTTGTAAGGGAGATGTGGTAGCAATAAATGAAAAGACTGGTTTTCCTTTGCATTCTTCGGTTAGTGGTTATGTTATAACTGGTACTAAAAAGGTAATGAATACTGGTAATAAGATTAAATGTATTATTGTAGAAAATGATTTTAAGGAAAAATATCGTGATAAGATAGGTTCTAAAAAGGAATTAAATAATTATACTAAAGAAGAATTTATTGATTTACTTAAGAATTCTGGTATTACTGGTTTAGGAGGTAGTGATTTTCCTACTTATATAAAATATTCAACTGATAAAAAGATTAATTATTTACTTGTTAATGGTGTTGAATGTGAACCTTATGTTAGTTGCGATAAGGAAGTAATGAAAACTTATACTGAAGAGATTTTAGAATGTGTTGATAGTATTTTAGATATAATGAAAATTAAAAAGGGATATATTGTAGTAAAGGAAACTAGTTTGGAAGTAATTAATGCTTTTAATAAATATATTGGTACTTATCCAAATATTTCTATTAAAACTGTTCCTGATATGTATCCAGCAGGTTGGGAAAGAAATGTTGTTAGAAATACTTTAAAGAAAGAATATGATAAGTATCCAATCGAAGTTGGTGCAATTGTTAGTAATGTTTCAACGATATATGCTATATATGAAATGTTAAAATATTCTAGACCTCTTACTGAAAGAATTATTACTATTACTGGTACTGGTGTTAATAAACCAATAAATGTTAAGGTTAAAATTGGGGCAATATTAAGTGAAATAATAGAGAATTTAGATGGTTATAAGGAATTAAAAAATCCATTATTTATTGCTGGTGGTCCAATGATGGGAAATAGTGTACCAACTGATGAACTAGTAGTAACTAAAGATTTAAATTGTGTTTTAGTTATTGATGATATTGAAACAGTTAATTATCCTTGTATTAAATGTGGTAAATGTAGTACAGTATGTCCGGTTCATTTAATTCCAGTATCTATTATGAAAAATTATAATAAAGCAAATATATTAAAAAACTTACACCCTGAAAAATGTATTGAATGTGGTTTATGTTCTTATATTTGTCCTTCAAAAATTGAAGTTAGGGAATTTGTAAGAATAGCAAAAGGTAAGGTGAATAAGTAATGAAGAATTTTAATGTTAAAAAGGGAAACTTTATTAAATCAAATAATAATACTACTAAAATGATGTATCACGTTATTATTTGTTTAATTCCTATTATCTTATTTTCTTTTTATAAAAATGGAATACTTCCAGTAATTAAAGGTAGTGGTAGTGTTATATCTGTTTTAAGACCATTATTTTTAATTATTGTTCCTTGTTTTGTATCAATATTAACAGAATATATTTACTATATAATAAAAAAAGATAAAAAAGATTTAAATTATTTATTTTTAGAATCTTTTGCTATAATACCAGGAATGTTTATTGGATTAATTATTCCTATTAATACTCCAATGTGGTTAGTTATTATTGCAGCATTTATTGCTAGTTTTAGTAAAATGATATGTGGTGGACTTGGTAAGAATATTTTTAATCCAGCATTATTTGGAGCATTAATTATTACAGTTTTTGCTGCAAGTTATATTGGAGGTATGGGAGGATACTTAAATAGTTATGAAATAGATGCAATATCTAGTGCAACTCCATTATCTAATCTTAGTGCTTTAGGACACGCAGGAAGTTATAATGAATTAATTACTCCTTATGGTAGTTTATGGACTTTTTTCTTTGGTAATATTCCTGGTGCAATTGGTGAAACAAGTTCGTTTTTATGTATTATGGCTTTTATTTATCTTGTAATAAATAAAGTAATTAAATGGAGAATATCTGTTAGTTATGTACTTACAGTATTTGTAATTAGTTTAATTATTGGTCTTACAAACAATATGGGATTATGGTATCCAGTATTTTGCATATTATCAGGTGGTTTATTATTTGGAGCAGTATTTATGGCAACTGACCCAGTTACTTCCCCAATTACTAATCACGGACAAGTTCTTGGAGGTATTATTTTAGGTATTATTACTATAATAATTAGATATTTAACAGTATTTCCTGAAGGAGTGTTAATATCTATTCTTATATTTAATATTCTTACTCTAGGAATTAATTATTTAAGTAATAGATTTAGTTTTAATAAGTTATATAAAATAATTAGTCTTTTAGTAGTAATTATTATTGGTATTATTTTAACTATAATTATTTCTAATAAAATAGATTATAATCCAAATAGTATTAAAGATGATACATTTACTGTAACAGATACTGAAATAGTAGGTAATAGTAAAATATATTATGTTACTAGTCAAGGTTTTGGTGGTAAGAAATCTATTAAATCTAAAATAACTATGGAAAACAATAATATAGTTAAATTTGAAATTATATCTAGTAAAGATAGTTATATGGGAATGGTATTAGATAATAATTATATAGATACTATTATTAATAATCAAAATAATTTAGATAATATTGATGGAGTAAGTGGTGCAACATATACTTCAAAATACTTAAAGGAATTAACACAAAAAATAAAATTATATGATAGGAGTAATTAAAATGTATTGTGAAAAGTGTGGAAAATATTATAGTAAAGATATGGTTTATTGTGAAGTTTGTGGAGAAAAATTAGTAGCTAAAAATAAAGAACAACCTACTGGTAAAAAGAAAAAAACTTGGTTAATTGTATTAATTATTGCTGTTTGTTTTTCTTTAATTATTGGGTCAACGATATTTTTATTTAGTTCAATTGTTAACTGGTATGATGAAATTAAAGTTATGTCTTATATTGAAATGGGTAATGATAAAATACCTACAATGTATTTAGTTGATAGTAGAATTACTATGAGTGAATATGAAAAAGAATTAGATAATGGTAATACTACTATTACTGCAGAATATTATTATAATTTATATAATTATGATATGATTAACAAATATACTGATTATCTTGAAGAAAATGGATTTACTTATGTAGAAAATTCTAGTACCGACTGGTATGTAGTAAAAAAATCAGTAGATAATGGAATGATATTAATAATTAATATTTATGAAGAAAATGATGACGATACTAGTTTTAGTGTTGTATATGAAAAAATAAAAGGTAATATTAATGATTATGTCGAAGAAGTAACTTATAAACAAGTTGGGGAAGAAAAGTATGGATATATTAATATAGATTCAACTTGGGAACCATATTTAGATGAAGATGATATGCTTCAGTATGTATCAAAAGATAATTATGAATCACTTACAATATTCTATGTCGAAGAACTTAGTTTTACTTTAAGAGAATATATGACTAAATTACAAGAATATGCTATGGAAGATGGAGCAAGTGATTTAAAAATAATTGAAGTTAAAGTTAATAACTATGATGCTTATCAAATGGAAGGTTATTATAACAAAGATAATACTTATATTGTAGTTTGGTGTTTTGTAGATGAAAATAATACATTACACTATATTGAAATTGATTCAAATAAATATAATAGTAAAACATTTTCTTTAATTGAAAGTTATACTTTGGTAAAATAATAATATAAAATTTTCTAAAATTAATGTTAAAGTATTATTGTTTAGGCCTATCATAGAGTTTGACATAAATAAAAAAATATGTTATTATTAGTATGTAAGCAAGGAAACTTGCATATAATAAAAAAGAGATGCACTTAGTTAGAGTTAAGTGTTTACTCTGTTTGTAGAAAACACCATATCTAGTTGATATGGTGTTTGTTTATATATATAAATATATTAATATTTATTATTATTCTTAATAACAATAATGGTATAAAATATAATTATTAATACTAATGCAATTTCTTGTATTTAATCCTCCATTTCTAAGTACATCTTGTGATAATTTTAATATAAATTTATTTTATTTGCAATAGTATTTTAAATTTTGTTAATTATAAAAATTTGAATTTAATATTTTATCTACGGATAAATATTTATCTGTCTATTTTGTGTAAACAGTATTGTAATTTTATTAAAAATAATATATTCTTATATCATAGGGAGTGTGATACATATGATTTATCCATCAATAGATAAAATTCTTAATGTAGTAGATTCTAAATATGCATTAGTTTATATTGCTGCTTCTAGGAGTAAACAAATGACTAAAACCAATTATTTTCAAAAACCACTAAACGAATATAAATGTTCTAAAAATATTGGTAGAGCATTAGAAGAAGTATATGATAATCTAATTCATATTGTAAAAAAATAGTACAAAATTTTGTGCTTTTTTTGTTGTTTAAATTATTGACAACACACTATAATTAGTTTAATATAAATATCAATATGGGGGAGTTATGAAGAAGTTATTAATATTTATATTTATGATGTTTTTATTTACTTTAGATGTTAATGCTAAAAGTATTAATGATTTATATAATGAATTAGATAATTTGTATTTACAAAGAGATATGAATAGTTTTCTTAGTGAATATGAAACTACTGAATTATCTGGAATTAGTTTTGATATTGAAATATTAATTGAATCATTAAATGAAGAAGTAAATAAAATAAATAAAGAAATTTTAGAAAAAGAAAATAAAATAAATGAATATAAAGAAGATATTAATAATTTTTTAGTATATAGTCAAATATCTACTGGAGAAAATGTTTATTTAGAATACTTATTTAATTCTGATAGCTATTCTGAATTAATATATAAATATATGATAGTTAAACAATTAATTGATTATAATAATAATTTAATAGATAATTTAACTAAAGAAATGGAAGAACTTAATAAAGCAAAAAATAGTATTAATGAAAAAATTACTAAATTAAATAATGAAAGAGAAAAATTTCGTAGTTTAGAATTATTACTTAAAAAGAATAATATTAATTCTAGTGATAGTATAAGTAGTAGTTTAGAAGAAGATATTATATCTATAAAAAAAGAAATAGAATTATATGAAAGTTATGGTTGTGATAGATATAGTGATATTTCTTTATGTTTAAATGTTAGTAATAATAATTATTTTACTTTTCCTTTATTAAAAGGTTGTGTTAGTAATGAATATGAAGTTAGTGTTAATAAAATACATAGAGGAATAGATTTAGCGTGTAATAAAGAAGGTACTAATGTTTATAGTAGTGCTTCAGGAGTTGTAGCATCAGTAGTTAATAAATCTTCTTGTGGTGGAAATATTGTTTTTATATATCATAATATTAATGGTAAAAATTATACAACAATATACGCTCACTTATTAGAAATAAAAGTTGTACCAGGACAAGTTGTTAATTCTGATAGTATTATTGGTACAGTAGGAGGTTGGGCTACTTCATATATTAATGGTGGATATGACAAATGCACTAATGGTTCTCATTTGCATTATTCTATTGTCGAAGGTTTTCATATAAACAATTACAATATTTATACATTAAATCCAAGATACTTTAATACTTATCCAGATAACTTTGATTATTTTTATAGGGATAAATAAAAAATACACTTTTATTATATAGTTAAGTGTATTTTTTCATGAGTTTCATATCTATCTTGAAATAATTTATTCTTGCCAATCTTAAATTACTTATGATATAATTTATATGAGTAGAATGTAGGTGTATTGTTATGTGGGGTGTATTTTATTTCTTTACTTGGCCGTTTTTTTTGATGTATTATATGCTTAAATTTATGTTTGAAATAATAAAACTTATTGTTATAGTTATTATTGAAATTATTTTTATTTTTAAAAGAATAATAAAAAATAATCTCAATAAATCTTACAATTATACAAGAAATGAATCTAAAATAAATAAAACTCAAAAAATTTCTTGGAGAGAAGAAGAATTTGAAAATGAAGCAAATTTATGGGGACTATCACAAGAAGATAAAATAATTGCCAAAGAAGAAAAAATGACACCAGCAGAATTTATCGAAGCAGAAGAAAGAGATGATGATGAATTATTTACTGATGAATGGGAGAATTAAGTATGAATGGAGTAAGTGAATTAAATAAAAAATATAATTTTTGTAAGATAAATGATGTTAATATAAATCTGATAGTAGATTCTGTAAAAAAACTACATGATTACAATATAAACAAAAAAATGATTGAAATAATAGATGCAAATAATTGTGATATTAGATGTCAACTTCAAAATGTTCTTATAAACCGTAGAAACTATTCTTTATATAGTCGAGAGTTTGATGAATTCATAGATAAAATAAAAAGAGAATCACCTAATGATATTGTTTCAAGACTAAAATTATATTTCAAATTAATTATTATGAAATTAAAAAAGCAAAAAGTTCAATTGAATTTAAATGTTAATGTATTGATTTCATATACATCACCAGCAGGAAGAAATCATTATGAACGAAGATTTAATTATAATTATGATGATTTGGTTGTGCTAAAATCAAATTCTAGTAATTATCAATATAATCAAAAAGAAAAAAATACAAAAACAAAAAATTGTATATATTGTAATAAAATGATTAATTTAAATTCGATATATTGTAGCTTTTGTGGAAAAAAGCAAAAAGAACCAGAAAAAAATATACCTTTTGTTAATGATGAAAAAAAGTTGAAAATATCAAATCAAATGGTTGAAAGTAATGCGAGATTTGAATTAGGGAATTATAAAAAACAAGAGAATGGTAAATTTAAATTTCAAGTATTTTCTACAACTCTTAATAAATATGGTATAGGAATTATAAAAAGAAAGTGTTTAATACTTAATGATTACTTAACGATAGATTATTCGATAAAATTAATAGATAAAATAAAATTAGCGGACAATTGCATATCGATTTACGTTAGTATTCACGAAAACAATGATATAATCAGTTATATAAAAGAAATTGAATATTTAACATTTGATGATTTCGAAGATAAAATTGTAGAAGGTTATATTGATATTCCACTCGAAAAAATAAATATTGAAGAAATTTCTAAAATTTTAATATATGGAAAAATAGATATGTGAGGTTGATAATAATGAATGATAAAATAGAAGAAAAAAAGCGATTAAATAAAGCATTCGAAATCTTTGATACAACTTTTGAAAAAAACGGTTTACAAGTAATTGGTAAAGGAATTGATATTACTAGTTTAAATTGGGTTAAAGTATATATTGAGGTATTAGTAAATGATAAAACAAAAATAAAAGATGATTTTAGAATAATAGTAAATATGTATGATTCAGATGATTGTATTGAATTTCATAATGAAGAATATGTTGAGTCAGAATATTTGGAAGATTTATATACTGCAGAAATTAGTTTTAGTGATGTTGAGTTTAAAAATTTGAAAACAATAAATAAAATAAGAATTTATTTAGTTAAGGCTTATTAATTATGGAAGTAAATAAAATTAAAATAGATTATTCAATAATTAACGAACAAAAAGAATTATATAATATTCAAATTTTAAGTATTGGTTCTAATCAAGATGAAAACTATATAAAATTATTTGGCGATATAATTTTACCTGATAAATTTGATAAATCCTTAATTATAAAAGTTATTTTATATGATAGAAATGATGAAATTATCAATACAAGTATTTTTTCTGGTATTGGTAATAGTGAAGAGAGATTTCTAACATTTTCATTCGATTTTTTTAAATATTTGAATCAAAAAGCAACGAAGGCTAAATTTTTTCTTTTAGAGAAAAAGAGGTGATATTTTGAATGATGATATTTTAGTAAAAAATTTAATTAAAAATACTGAAATAGTATATGGAATTGATTTACAAGTAGAGTTGGTAAAATTAAGTATTTGGTATTTAGATAGATATAGAAGATTAGATGTATTTGGCGAATTGAGAGGTGAATCAAATGATTTTGGAATAGAAATTACGACAACCTTTGTTACTGATGAAGGCGAATATAGTATAGATGATGAAAGCAATACTTTCTATTCAAATTTTCCTGGAATTCAATCGTTTAAATGCAGTTTAAGGTTAGATGATGCATTAATAAAATGTCAAAAGTTAAAAATTAAAATAGAAAGGAAAATGAATTATGCAAGAAGTTATTGAAATAAAAAATAGTTTTTTAAGCGAAGCTAAACTTTCACCAAGATTACTTGATGATTTGGCTGGAATGGAAACATATATTTCTGAAAGTTATCAAGGACGCTCTTTGATTGAATTGTTACAGAATGCTGATGATTGTGGTTCAGATAAATTTTATATAAAAAAATTAGATACTAATCTTTTTTTAGTTGCAAATAACGGTAGAGAATTTAATAGAGATGATTTGATAAGTTTATGTAGGAGTGGAGCATCAACAAAAAAGAGAAAAGCAGGAACAATTGGATTTAGAGGAATAGGTTTTAAATCCGTTGTAAATTATGCTAATGAGGTTTATCTTTATAGTGGCAATTATTATTTATTATTTTCCAAGAAGCTAACAAAAGAAGATTTACAGTTAGATATTAAAGTTCCATTAATTAGAATACCTCATATAGATACAAGTATGAAATATATTGAACAATTTTATAGATTAAGACAAAATGGATTTACAACTATGTTTGTTTTTGAAACCAGGAATGAAACGATTATTAATGAAATTAATCAATTTAATAGTAATTGTTTATTATTCTTAAAAAATATTAATAGTGTACAATTTGATTTTGATAAAAATAGAATTGTAAATATTGATAGAAAAAGAAAACCTATTTTTAAAATAACAGAGGATTATAATATTTCTGAATGGTTAGTATTAAGTGATAAAGATAATTTTGGCGATTCATCAATAGCGTTTAAAATGTCTAATTCTAAAGTAGTTCAATTAGAAGGCACAGTTATTCATTCGTTTATGCCAACTCTTGAAAAAATCAGTATGCCTTTTATAATTAACGGAGATTTTTCCACTGATCCATCAAGAACAAAAATAATTGATGATGAAGAAACCGAAAAAGCAATAAAATCTGTTGTTAGTTTATTAACAAAAATTATTAAGGATATTATTAATAAAGAATATGATGAATATGGATTGATAAATATCATATCTCAATACAAGAAAAATAATTATGATTTTTTATATCCTAACTCAATACAAAATAGGATATATAATGAATATATTTTGTCATTAAGTAGTGAATTAAATTCAATTGTTATACTAGAAAAAATAAAAATTCAGCCGAATTGGATTGATGAAACTGATTTTTTAAATTTTTGTAGTGATAAAGATTATTATGCGATTTATACAAGAGGTAGTAAATCAATTTTAGGAATAGCAAATTTATTAAATCAATTAAATAACATAAATTTTGATGTTGAGGAGTTTTTAGATTTTTTAAAAGATTATAAAGCATCTTTAAATACTAGAATTAATACAATTATTACTATAATAGATAAATATAGATATTCACTTCACGATAATATAAAAGTATTGATTTTAAATGCATATTTATTTGATTATGAGAAAAAAATATGTAGAACATATGAATTGCTTAATAAAAAAATAATAGATGATGGTTTTTATAAAGAAATCGAAAGTAAAGTTAATGATGTTAATGATTTGAAATTAGTATTAAAAAAAATTGGTTTTACATGTTTTGCTAATACTAATATTACTGATTTTAAGTCAAACTCTAGTTATTTCGATGATATATCAAACAAAAACAATAGTGAGATTGAAATAAAAAGTAATAATACAAAAGGATTACAACATTTATTAAGTGATAAAACACTTGATAATACTGAAGCACCCGTTTTAAGTTTTAATAATAAAAGCAATCCTAAAAAATGGCGCAGTGTGGAACAAAATATTAAAAGCATTTTTGAAAATTTTGAAGATGTAAAATGTGTTGATGATGTTTCAAAAAATAATGTTGGTTATGATTTAGTTGTAAAATATTCAAATGGAAATGAACAGTATGTTGAAGTTAAGAGTGTAACGAGTTTAGGTGATTCCTTTTCAATGACGCAAAATGAATATGCAACTGCAAATGATAATTTATTTAAAAAGAATTATATAATAGTAGTTGTAGAACAGAATGAAAAAGAAATTAAGTTAAGCATTATTGATAATGAAAAATTAGAACAAATGAAATTTATTAAAAGAGTAGTAAAATATGAATGGGTATCAGATAGTGCTTATTCAGGAAAGTATTTGACATTTGATCTAGAAAAATAATATATTAAAATTGAATAAATTCTGAAGTATTGTATTATTAAAATAAATATAAAGATGTTGGTGCATGAACTAACATCTTATTTCTGCGTTATTAATCAAAAAATTCATTTATATTTTTGCTATATCTTAAATATTGTTTTTCTCCTAATTTTTTATCCATTTCAAAGTGATTGTTAATATTATTTTTTTCGAATTATTATACAAAAATTTAAAAGAAAAAATCTTGCAATGCAAGACTTTATAATCTAAAATGGTCGGGAAGACAGGATTTGAACCTGCAACCCCTTGGTCCCAAACCAAATGCTC
>OJAW01001593.1_pt1 | contig 12746 bp, 10 predicted proteins | sample 1589151 | NCBI WGS metagenome assembly OJAW01 (sample SAMN03283290) | human gut metagenome | biome: human-associated habitat; material: feces | host: Homo sapiens | place: Peru | collected 2012 | reverse complement strand
ATATATTAGCCACTCTCTCAGATATTGAATTATTCAAATCATTACAATCCTTGGCAAGCTTGGCAACCTCTGTTGCAACTACCGCAAATCCCCTTCCTGCATCTCCAGCTCTTGCAGCCTCTATACTTGCATTAAGGGCTAAAATATTCTGCTTACGTTGGATATTATTAAGCTGATTTGTATTGGATTTTATTTCTCCGACAAGACTTTCACATTCTGCAACTCCCTGTGTAAGGCTGTCAATTAACTTTCCACTATATTTAGCTGTATATTCTGCGTTAATAAAATTATTAAGAACATCTCCAAGCAGATTGGCTGAAGCATGTATAGCCTCCTCACTTCTTACATTAACTTTATATAATGCATTCAGATAGTCTTCCTCATTAATATGAAGTTCTTTGGCAACCTGTCTGAACTTATCCTCATCAGGTTCTTCAGGAAGCACCTGTCCACCTATTACAGAACCAAGCACCTCTCCGTTAACAACCAGATCAATACCAAAATCAATCAGCCCTGCATGACAATGATAAACGCCCTTTCCGTCTCTGTCGCACTTCTCACATCTTCGTGCGCCTTCTGGACATCCTCTTGTATATTTAATACAAAAATCTGTAAAGTTATAACACTTGGAAATATACTTTCCATCAGTTCCAACAGCTACTGTTGCTAGTCCTGTAGCCAATGCCCAGTTAGACATAATATTCTCAAATTTCTCCATGTCTGTAAAGTCTTGAATCCTCATAGTTCCTCCCATCTAAGATATAACAATAATAATAAATATACCTTACCACTTAATTGAATTTTCACACTTTATTCACAAATATTTATATATATAATACCATTTTGAGAGAAAAAATCAAGTAATTTGCTCATTTATCATACAATATAATAATGTAAAATATTTTCCTAAATACATAGAAAAAAAGCCATTGTCTTAATATAATTAAAACAATGGCTTTATAAACTAATTATTCTAAATCAAATAAGAATTAATCAACTGAAACGATTTCTTTCTTGTTGTAAGAACCACAAGACTTGCAAACTCTATGAGGCATCATTAAAGCACCACACTTTGAGCATTTAACAAGGTTTGGAGCGCTCATCTTCCAGTTAGCTCTTCTCTTATCTCTTCTAGCCTTAGAAGATTTATTCTTTGGACAAATTGACACAGTTACACCTCCTTAAAATTGTTTAAAATATCTTTGAAAACAGACATTCTTGGATCTATGGACTCTCTGTCACAACCACACTCCTTAATGTTAAGGTTATTGCCGCATATCATGCAAAGTCCCTTACAATCAGGCTTGCATAGTACCTTGCCCGGAATTCCCATAAGGATTTCTCCCAAAGCAAGTTTGTCCACGTCGAGGTTGTATCCATCAATATAGTCTTGTTCTTCTCCGTCTTCTATCTCATTGATGCTGTCGCCAATATACAATGTTCTGTCAATATCAAAATCAACTACTGTATCAACAGGCTGTAAACATCTGTCACAAGGAATGCAAAGTGTCACCGAGCTGCTTCCTTTAACAGAAGCCTTATTCTTATCAAGCTTATCAAGTGTAAGCTTAAAAGTCTGCTTGTCAACAATTGGATAATCACCATATGAAGTACTGAAAGTCTCCATATCAATGGTAGCATCTACTGTTATGCTGTCCTCATTTCCCGATAAAAGATTTCTTAAATCAATTAGCATAAATGTCTCCATTTCATACTATTAAGCGTCAAAAAAACAAATGTTTTTTTCACACTTTTCCTATTATACGCACACCTATATTGTTTGTCAACAATTATTTTACAAGAGCTAAAGTTTCTCTTGCAATTGCAAGTTCTTCGTTAGTAGGAATTACGCAAAGTTTAACCTTAGATTCTGGTGTAGAAATAATTCCTTCTACTCCACAAGCCTTCTCGCTTGCTGCTTCATCAAGCTCAACGCCAAGGTATCCAAGATACTTAGCTACCATTGGACGAAGCCATGCTGCATTCTCACCAACACCTGCTGTAAATGTAATAGCATCAACACCATTCATAGCTGCTGTATATGCACCGATGTACTTAGCTACTCTGTAAGCATAAGCTTCAAGTGTAACCTTAGCAATTTCATTGCCTTCATTAGCTGCTGCATTAAGGTCTCTGAAATCGCTTGAGATTCCGCCTGACATACCAAGAACACCAGACTTCTTATTAAGGATATTGAGCATCTCGCTTATTGTAAGGTTCTCATGGTTGCATAAGAACTCTAAGATAGCTGGATCAAGGTCACCAGAACGTGTTCCCATGATAAGTCCTTCAAGTGGAGTAAGACCCATAGATGTATCTACACACTTACCACCGATAGAAGCTGAAATTGAAGCACCGTTACCAAGATGGCAAACGATAACCTTAGCTGTCTTAGGATCAAGGTTAGCAAACTTGATTGTTTCTTTAGATACGAAGCTGTGGCTTGTTCCGTGGAAACCATATCTTCTCACACCATACTTCTCATAGTATTCACGAGGAATAGCATAAAGATAAGCCTTTGGCTCCATTGTTCCACCAAATGCTGTATCCCATACTGCTACATTTGGCTTACCAGGCATAGCAGCTTCAACAGCTTCAATACCGATAAGGTTAGCTGGATTATGTAAAGGACCAAGGTCGAAGCATTCTCTTACAACCTTCTTAACATCCTCTGTTACAAGACAAGATTCGATATACTTCTCACCTGCATGAAGTACTCTGTGTCCTACTGCTGCAATCTCATCTGTAGACTTGATTACACCATGTTCTGCATCCTGAAGAGCATCAAGTACAAGCTTAACAGCGATGTTATGATCCTTCATAGGAGTTTCAACAACATACTTATCCTTGCCTGTTGGCTTATGAGTAAGGATAGAGCCATCAATACCAATTCTTTCAAATACTCCAGATATTAATACTTTTTCTTCTGGCATTTCATATAATTGGAATTTTAATGAAGAACTTCCAGCATTAATTGATAATACTTTCATTTTTCCTCCTATAAATCATATTCATATACACCACAATTTTTAATAGTTACTTCACCTAAAGCACCATCTTCTGGTATACCATTAAAGTAATAGTAAAGCACTCTTATAATACCACTATGAGTTACTACTACTATACTTTTATCATCATAATCTTTCTTTAAATCAGTAAGTACTTTTACTGCTCTATCATATAAATCTTTTACTGATTCAGCTCTTTCATACTTTATATTTTTATAATAGTTCCAATATTCATCATAATTGATACTATCTCTAGGAGCACCAGTAAATTCTCCATGATCTCTACCTAATAATTTATCAGTGTATCTAACTTCTATTTTTCCATCACTAATAATTTCTGCTGTTTGCTTACATCTATCTAAGGTAGAACTTATAATTAAATCTATATTTTTATCTTTAAAATAATCTCTAACTTGCTTAGCTTGACGAATACCTTCTTCTGTAAGTGAGCTATTTATTCTACCAACTAAACAGTTACTAGCATTTTCCATAGTTTCGCCATGTCTAACTATATAAACCTTCATATTAACTTCTTTCTTTCATAGTTGGGAATAATAATACATCCCTAATAGATTCTTGTTCTAAGAATAACATACATAATCTATCAATGCCATAACCAATACCACCTGCTGGAGGCATACCATATTCTAAGGCTTCAATAAAATCCATATCAATATCATTAGCTTCATCATTACCTAAATCTCTTTCTTTGATTTGATCTTCAAATCTTTCTAATTGATCTACTGGATCATTTAATTCAGTATAAGCGTTTGCAAATTCTTTACCGCCTATAAATAATTCAAAACGATCAACAAATCTAGGATCATCTGGATTTTTCTTAGTAAGTGGAGATATTTCTAATGGATGTTCATATAAGAATGTTGGTTGTATTAATGTTTCTTCTACATATTTTTCAAAGAATAAACTTACTACATGTCCATAAGTTCTTTCATGACTCATCATTTCAATATGATGTTCTTCTGCTAATTTAATAGCTTCTTCTTCACTTAATTTTTTAAAATCAATACCAGTTACTTCTTTTATAGAATCTGTCATACTAATTCTTTTCCATGGCCCTTCTAAGTTAATTTCATGACCACAGAAATTAAATGTCATTTTACCAAATACTTCTTTAGCTATTTTTTGGAACATATTTTCAGTTAATTCCATCATACCTTCTAGGTTACTATAAGCTAAATAAGCTTCCATTAAAGTAAATTCTGGATTATGTTTTGGATCCATACCTTCATTTCTAAATACTCTACCAATTTCATAAACTGCTTCCATACCACCAACTAATAATCTTTTAAGTGGTAATTCTAAAGCGATTCTTAAATACATATCTAAATTTTGAGTATTATGATGTGTAATGAATGGACGAGCAGATGCACCAGTGAGTAATGTTGTTAATATAGGTGTTTCTACTTCAGTAAATCCTTCACTATCCATAAAATTTTGAATACATCTAATAATTTTAGGTCTTAAGAAAGCTACTTTCTTAGAATCATCATTCATAATTAAATCAACATAACGTCTTCTATACCTTTCTTCAATATCAGTAAGTCCATGGAATTTTTCAGGAAGTGGTCTTAAAGCTTTTACTAAATGTGTATATTCTAAACATTTAATTGTAACTTCACCAGTTCTAGTTTTCATTATTTTTCCATATACACCTACAATATCACCTATATCTGCAGATTTGAATAAGTTATAAGTTTCTTCTCCAACATCATTAACAGAAATATAAATTTGCATACTTCCACTTTTATCTTTAATACTGAAGAATGAAGCTTTACCCATTTTTCTTATAAACATGATTCTTCCTGCAACTTTAGCAGTATCAGTCATAGTTTCAAATTTATCATGGTCTACATCTTGATATTTTTCTTTAATTTCACTAACTAAATTAGTTCTATCATATCTTTGTCCAAATGGATCAATGCCCATTTCTTTGATTTTCTTAGCTTTATCCCTTCTAACTAATTCTTGATCTGTAAATTCTCTCATTATTTCACCTCTTCTATACTTGATTTACTAAAAAGATCTTGCAATCCCTTTCGGTCATGTCTATATAATACCATAAAAGCACTTATAATTACTAGTGTAAATTGTATAAAACCTAAAATAATCATTACATAAAAATATACATTTTTAGGTAAAAAATAAAGTAGCAATATACTAAGTAACATATATGCTAGTCCATTAACAATGGTATTTCTTATTACTAGGTCATTAGTAGTTAAAGATCCTTTATTTTTCTTTATTCTTACACCAAGTTTACTACCACCTATAGTCATGCCATCATTTTTAAGTGGTATATAAATAAAGAATAGTAATACATATAAAACATTCATTATTGAATATGGCACATTTTCTTTGTCCATCTCATAACTTATAGTGCTATAACTACTAATAAATTCTTTATCTGTTATTTTTTCTTCTAAATAATTTTTTTCTAAAGTACTAAGTTCTTCACTTAAATTCTTCTTTTTTTCACTAACTGGTAAAAAATAACTTGTTAATAATAATATTAAGACTAAAATACATACATCATATATATACGCTAAAAATCTTCTTTTAATCATTATACTTCTCCTTATATTCATTTAATAATGCTTCTATTTCTTCAAAACTTTTTGTTTTAAATATCATATTTTTTAATTCACTACTATTTTTAAGTCCTTTTAAGTAGTAAGCGATATGAGTTCTTATTTCTAAAAGAGCTACTTTATCATTTTTAGTTTCTCTAAGTAAATTTAAATGTTTTTTTATCATATCTATTTTTTCTTCAAATGTAACTTCTTTAGGTATAGTACCATTTTCTAAATATTCTACACACTCTTTTATAAGCCATGGATTACCAAGACTACCTCTTCCAATCATAACAAAATCGCATCCTGTAGTATCAAGCATTCTTTTTGCATCATAGCAAGAAAAAATATCACCATTACCAATTACGGGAATGCTAACAGATTCTTTTACCTGTTTTATCATATTCCAATCCGCTTTTCCACTATATCCTTGTGATCTTGTTCTTGCATGAATAGCAATGGCATCTGCTCCTGCTTCTTCACATTTTTTAGCAATAACTGTAGCATTCTTACTATTACTATCCCAGCCACTTCTTATTTTTACTGTAACAGGTATTGGGACAGATTCTTTTACAGCTTTCACAATTTCGTATACTTTATCTGGGTCTTTTAAAAGAGCACTACCAGCTTGACTAGATATAGCAACTTTAGGAACCGGGCATCCCATATTTATATCAATAATATCGGGATGCATATTTTCATATATAAATTTAGCAGCTTCTACAAATGATTTTTTATCACTACCAAATATTTGTTGTGAAATAGGTCTTTCACTTTCAGTCATATAAAGCATATCAATAGTTTTTTTAGAACCAAAAGTAATAGCTTTATCACTTACCATTTCAGCATAAATAAGTCCAGGCCCCATTTCTTTAATAATTCTTCTATATGCACTATTAGAAATACCAGCCATAGGTGCAAAAACAACTCTATTTTTAATTTCAACATTACCAATTTTCATACTATCACCTCTAATAGTCCTTAAAATATTATACAATAAAAACCTTTATCTAACAAGAAAAAAAGCAATATCTAATTATTGCTTTCATAATTCATAATAACTTCATAATTAAGGTTAGTCATCTTAAATTTTTTTATTAAATCATTTACAAATTCATTCATATCAGATGTAATAATTATTATTTTACCATCATAGTAGTAATGCCTAAATTTTAAAACTTTTCTTAATAAATCTTCTGTACTTATTAAAGTCTTTGTACCCACACATATTTTACAGCATAAAGTATCTTTATAATAAGTAATTGGTTCAAAATAATCTATATATCCACTAATCAATATACTTTAAAAACTCCTCTTCATTCCAAATAGTAATTCCAAGTGATAAAGCTTTATCATATTTACTACCAGGATCTTTTCCTACTATTACTACATCTGTTTTAGCACTTACACTAGAACTTACCTTACCACCATGATCTTCTATGTATTTAGTAGCATCTTCTCTTGTAATACTTTCTAGTGAACCCGTAAGTACAAACTTCTTATCTAAAAATTCTTCTTTTATTTCTGTTGCCTCATTACTATATAACATATTTACATTATATTCTTTTAACTTATTTATTACATTTACATTTTCTAAATCATTAAAATAATCAATAATACTATTTGCTATTACATCACCTATATCTATAGTATTTGCTAGATCATCATAAGTAGCATTCATTAAATTATCCATACTAGAGTATTTTTTAGCTAATATTTTAGCTTTTTTAGCACCAACATGACCAATACCTAAAGCAAAAATAAGTCTTTCTAAAGAATTATTTTTAGAATTTTCAATACTAGTTAACAATTTAGAAATACTTTTTTCTCCAAAACCTTCTAATTTCATAAGTTCATCTTTATATTTATCTAAATTATAAAAATCATATATTTTAGTTAAATAACCCATATTATAGAAATCTTCTACTACACTTTCTCCAAAACCTTCTATATTCATTGCATTTCTAGATGCATAATGAATTAGATTTTCAATTTTTCTTGCAGGACATTTCTTATTAGGGCAAAAATGATGAGAGTCTTTTTTTACTAACACAGAATCACATATAGGGCAATTAGTAATCATTTTAAAAGGTTCTAAACCTTCTTTTCTTCTTTCTAATTTCACTTCTACAACTTCTGGTATAACATCTCCTGCTTTTCTAATTGAAATAATATCATTTTCTCTTATATCTTTACTTATACAATAATCTTCATTATGTAAAGTTGCTTTTGATATCAACGAACCATCTACATGAACAGGAGAAAATATGGCATTAGGAGTTATTTTACCAGTTCTACCTACTGTAAACTTTATTTCTTTTAATTCAGTTAATACTTCTTTTGCTGGAAACTTGTAAGCAATTCCCCATCTAGGAACTCTGGAGGTATAACCTAATTCTTTTTCTTCTTTTAAACTATCAACTTTTAGTACAACACCATCAATGGCAAATGGTAAAGACGGTCTTTTTTCTCCTAAATCTTTTATATAGTTTACAATATCTTTTACACTATGAGCGACTTTATTTAAATCATAATTAGTTTTAAATCCAAGCTCTCTTAAAAATTTTAAAGAATCACTTTGATAATTAATACCATAATCTTCTGGATTAGGTATAAAATATGCCATAAAATCAAGTTCTCTTTTATAAGTTATTTTACTATCTAACTGTCTAATAGATCCTGCTGCTGCATTTCTTGGATTTGCAAGTAGTGGTAAACCTTTTTCTTCTCTTTCTTTATTTGCTTTATTAAAAGAAGCTTTACTCATGTATATTTCACCACGAACTTCTATATCTATATCCTTATTAAGTCTAAGTGGTATTGTTCTTATTGTCTTAGCATTTATAGTAATATCTTCACCAACAATACCATCACCTCTGGTAGCAGCTCTTACTAAAATACCATTTTTATATATTAAAGAACCGCTTAATCCGTCCATCTTAGGTTCTAAAGTATAAGTTGGATTATGCACTATTTTTCTTATTCTTTCATCAAAGGCCATTATTTCTTCTTCATTAAAGATATCATCAAAAGATAACATAGGTTTTTCATGTCTAACTTTTTCAAATTTATCAATGGCTAAACCACCAACTCTATTAGTTGGAGAATCTTCTCTTTTTAATTCAGGATACTTTTTTTCTATATCTAATAATTCATTAAAATAATCATCATATTCTTGATCCGTTATAGTTGGATTATCCATAACATAATATTCATAACTAGCTTTATTTATAATTTTTATAAGTTCATTGATTCTTTCTTTCATACATTCACCATTTTCATTATATCATTTTAACACATCTTTTAAAACAGATACAACAGGCCTTATACCAAAAATTAAAGAAGAAACATCATACATAGTTGTTAAAGAGCCTGTGCCATAAACTATCCAAGCTTTTTCTTCATCATATTGATATTTAGAACTTGTCCAATATCTATTTGTATTATCAAATAACCAATAATATTTATTTACTTCTCCACTTGATATATATATTTTACTACTATTATTATTAAAATAATATTCTTCTTTTATATTATCTTTTTTTAACCAAGTTTAATCAATATTAGTAATATACCTATCATAATTAAGATTATCTTTTTCATATAATTTACTCCTATTTACAGGATAGCAAAATAAAAAAAAGATGTAAACAAAAAACACACCAATTAAGATGTGTTTGCATAACTTTTTAACAAGTTACATTATTATTATATGTATTTATTTATAAATTATTCACAAATTTTTTTATTTCTTCTTTATATTCTAAATTATCACAGGCATACGCTATACTAGCTTTCATATATCCAAGTTTATTTCCTGTGTCAAAATAAGTGCCACTTATCTTGCAAGCACTCATAGTTCCTTCATTTATACACATTTCAAGAGCACTGGTTAAATAATATTCTCCTTTTACTTTATCTATTTTTGATAATTTATCAAAAATATCTTTTTTAAGTATTAATCTTCCAATACTAGCCAAATTACTTGGAGCTTCTTCAACTTTAGGTTTTTCAACTAAACTTATAACCTTCATATTTTTATCAATTTCTAATATACCGTATTTATAAGTATCTTCATGTCTTACGCTTACTGCAGCCATAACATTGTTTCCTGTATTATTATAAACATCAATAACTTCTTTTAGTGCCGGAACTCCTTTTACTATATCATCACAGTACATAACAGCAAAATCTTCATCGCCTACATATGGTTTGGCTAGTGAAAGTGCATAACCTGAGCCTAATGCTTCTTCTTGCATTATATATGTTACTTTTACACTAGATACATCCTTTACAATATTTAGAAAATCTAACTTATTTGTTTCAAGTAGTCTTTGTTCTAATACTTCATCTTTTTCAAAATAATGTTTTAATGCTTCTCTTTTGTTTGCAATAACAATAAATATTTCTTCAATGCCACATAATTTAGCTTCATCAACTAAATACTGAATTGCGGGCTTATCATATAATGGAAGCATTTCTTTAGATACACCTTTAGTTATGGGCAAAAATCTAGTCCCCATTCCTGCTGCTAAAATTACTAATTTTCTTATTTTCATATTTTTCTCCTTTAATTTAATTTTGTAATACTTTTATGTCCCTTCATTATTTTTTTAATCTCATGCGGATATGGAAAAGCAATTGTAAGAATTTTATCATCTATTCCAACTATTACACCAACCCCATAAATAGCATGCTTAACTTTTTCGCCTAATGTATAAGTAATAGTATCATCTATCATATTAGAACTATTAAATATTTTACTTGGTGATGTTTTAACTGTTTCATCTATATTTAAGTAATTTTCATCTATTTCTTTTATAAATCTACTTTCAGGATTAGAGCTTTCTGTACCATATAAAATTCTTTTTTTAGCATTTATAAGCCATAAATTATTTTTAGCTCTAGTTACAGCTACATAACATAATCTTCTTTCTTCTTCCATATCTTGAGTGCTATCAAAAGAATTTTTATGTGGAAATATTCCTTCTTCAAGGCCTATAATAAAGACATTTTTAAATTCAAGTCCTTTAGCGGAATGGACAGTAAGTAAAGTTACTACTGAATCATTATTTTTATATTCCTCAACATCAGACACTAAACTTATTTCCGATAAGAATTCTTCTAGGGAAACAACACCATACTTTTCTTCAAAACCTCTTGTAATGGATTTAAATTCTTCTAAGTTTTCAAGTCTTATTTCTGATTCCATAGTTTTTTCTTCTAATAAAGAAGCTTTCATACCACTTTTTTCTAAAACTAATTCTACTAACTCAGTTAAACTTAAGTTATCTTTTTCTACTTTTAATTCTTCTATTAGTTTTTTAAATTCTAATTCTTTACCACTTTCTATAGCATCATAAATACTAATACCTTTTAAAGAAGCAATATCAGTTAAATTTTCTATTGTTTTTAATCCTATTTTTCTTTTTGGAACATTTATTATTCTAAGTAAATTTATATCATCTTTTTCATTATAAATAACTTTTAAATAAGCTATTAAATCTTTAATTTCTTTTCTATTATAGAAATAAAAACTACCTACAACTTTAAATGGGATATTTTCTCTTAATAAAGCTTCTTCAATATTTCTTGATTGAGCATTAGTTCTATATAATACAGCTATATCACTAAGTGGACAATCAAGTTTTTTTATTTCTTTTACAACATAATAAGCTTCATCTTTTTCATTTTCTGCTCTATGATAAGTTATTTTTTTACCAGTTCCATTTTCTGTCCATAAATTCTTTTCTTTACGATTTTTATTATTCTTAATAATATCATTTGCAGCATTTAATATATTTGATGTTGAACGATAGTTCTTTTCCAAAACAATTATAGAAGCTTCTTTATAATCCTTTTCAAAATTAAGAATATTTCTATAATTTGATCCTCTAAAAGAATAAATACTTTGATCGGGATCTCCTACAACACATATATTTCTATATTTACTAGCAATCATTTTAGTTAAAATATATTGAGCTTCATTAGTATCTTGGTACTCATCAATCAAAATATATTTAAATGTATTTTGATACTTTTCTAAAACTTCTTTATTTTCTCTAAATATTTTTATTGGAGCAATTAGTAAATCATCAAAGTCAAATGAATTACCTAGTCTCAATTTTTCTTCATATTTAATATAAACTTCTTCTACTACTTTTTCAAATTCTGTGTTTGCAAATAAACTATATTTTTTAGCATCAATAAGTTCATTTTTAGCTCCACTAATTTTACTTCTAATAGCTCTTGGATTATAAACATTAGCATCTTTATCTAACTCTTTTAATATTTTTTTTATTAGTGTTAAAGAATCTTCACTATCTATAATAGTAAAATTTCTTTCATATCCAATATATTCATATTCATGTCTTAAAATAAATAAACCAAAAGAATGGAATGTACATATACGAACATTATCTGCTACACTTCCAAGTACATTATGAATTCTTTCTTTCATTTCATTTGCTGCTTTATTTGTAAATGTTATAGCTAGAATTTCACTAGGTTTAACATTATATTCATTTATTAAATTAGCAACTCTCATAGTTAAAACTTTTGTCTTACCACTACCAGCTCCTGCTAATATAAGTAAAGGACCATTATTATGTTTAACTGCTTTTAATTGTTCACTATTTAATCCTTCTAGATTCATACTATCACCTAGTTTATTTTATCATACTTAATAGATTTAAAAAAGTCTTTAACTTTTATTTCGGATAATTAATAAAAAAAGACATAACAATATGTCTTAACTATTTGCCTACTATAAAACCCTTGTAAACAAGGGCTTATATATTAAATGGTCGGGAAAACAGGATTTGAACCTGCAACCCCTACATCCCAAATGTAGTGCACTACCAAGTTGTGCTATTTCCCGAATAAGTGGCGCGCCCGATAGGAGTCGAACCCATAACCTTTTGATCCGTAGTCAAACGATCTATCCAATTGATCTACGAGCGCACACAATATCTACAATTAAATGGTGGCTTTGGGCGGAATTGAACCACCGACACAAGGATTTTCAGTCCTCTGCTCTACCGACTGAGCTACAAAGCCATAAATGGCGGTCCCGACGAGATTCGGACTCGCGATCTTCTGCGTGACAGGCAGACGTGATAACCACTACACCACGGGACCACATTGG
>OJAW01001589.1_pt1 | contig 12767 bp, 9 predicted proteins | sample 1589151 | NCBI WGS metagenome assembly OJAW01 (sample SAMN03283290) | human gut metagenome | biome: human-associated habitat; material: feces | host: Homo sapiens | place: Peru | collected 2012 | reverse complement strand
TCCATTTTTTCATTTGCTGCCTTATTGCTTCCTCCACTTGTGAAACGGCAGTATCCAAATCATCGTTCAGAACCACCTTATCGAACTCGGTCGAAAGTTTTATTTCCATTTCGGCTCTTGAAAGTCTTTTTTGCAAATCCTCTTCCGTCTCGGTATTTCTGCCTTGCAGGCGTTTGCGAAGTTCCTCCACACTCGGCGGCATGATGAAAATGGCAAAGGCATCGTCTTTCAACATCTTCTTTATATTTATTCCGCCTTTCACATCAACATCAAAAACGGCTATCTTACCCTCCGAGGCTATTCTGTCGGGTTCGGATTTCAGCGTGCCGTAATAACGTCCCTCATAAACCTGCTCCCATTCAAGGAAATCGCCCTTTTCTATTCTCTGTCTCATATCTTCGGTTGAGAGAAAGTAGTAATCCTTTCCGTCTTTCTCGCCCTCACGTGCAGGACGATTGGTTGCCGAGACTGAGAAGCCGAAAGTATCGGGCATTTTCTCGAAAATTTTCCTCAATATGGTGGTTTTGCCACTGCCCGAAGGGGCTGAAAAAATGAAAACCCTGCTCATCTCTTATTTTTCAAAACGTTTGTGTATCAAATCCTGCAAAGTGGTATATGCCAAGGAAGAGGCAGCCCATTTTTTCTTCTGTTTGGTTTCTTCTATTATCAATTTGGACATGTCCCAAGTCGTTACCTCATTCAACTTATTGATAAAATCGGTATATTCTTTCAAATTGCCGGAAAACAAATCGTTGATGAACATAAATTTCTCGCTAACCCCTATTGCAGTTCTCAAATCGCTTCTTGTGCGACTCTCGAAGCGTTCTGCAATGGAGGGAGCTTTCTCGGCAAATAAGTCCAAGGTTGAACCCACCTGCGGTTTGGGCTTCTCCTCACCCTCACGCATTATATTATGGTGCAGATAACTCAAAACGGATGAACGGCTGTCCTTGCTCTCCTGCTCTTTCTCCTGCTGCTTTTCCTCTTCAATCTCTTCTTCCGCTGCACTTTCCTCCGTTTTTTCCTTCTCAGGCTCAAGAGAAACGATTTCCTCCTGCTTCGGTTCCTCCTTTACAAGTTCTATCACCTCCTTTTCCTCTGCTGTATCTTCCTCCTTATTTTCAATCACTTGCTCAGGCTCTTTACGAATCGCCGTTTCAATTTTTTCTTTCGGCGTTTCAATTTTTTCAAACGCCGTTTTATTTTTGTCAATCGGCGTTTCGATTGCAGGCTCTTCAAGTTTTACCTCCACCCTTTCGGCGAATAACTCTTCCGGCACAGGCAATACATGCTTCATTTCTTCTATTCCGTTCAGGTCGGAGGACAAAAGAAAATCATACATCTGCCTCATCTTTTCGCTAAGTACATCAATATCAAGGCGGGATACCCTCTCGCTCTCGCATACTCTTCTGCCGGCTCTTTCAAACTCCGCTACCAAGGCCGACAACTTCTTTTGAAAACCATTCATATCAGTCAAAAAATATATCTTTGTAAACTCTGAAACGAGTTTGTAAAATTACTACTTTTCCTGAAAAGCGAACCATTGCCTCGTAAAAAATATTCGTTTTCCTCTTACTTTCTTCCGAAAAGCCCGAATACTAAAGCATTGTTTGGGAATAAATCCGTAAATTTGCAGTCTGAAACAACAAGATTACGACATGAGTAACGAATTGAGCGAACAAGAAATACTTAGAAGACAGGCTGCGGAACAATTAAGACAACTCGGCATAGACCCGTATCCCGCACCTTTGTATCCCGTTAATGTAAACACAAGCGAAATCCTAAGTAATTATCCAAGCAATACGAACCTGTATCAAGAGGTTTCAATAGCCGGAAGGATAATGTCCCGTCGTATAATGGGAGCAGCTTCCTTCGCCGAACTTCAAGACAGCTACGGTAAAATCCAACTTTACATCAAAAGAGACGAAATATGTCATGGAGAAGACAAAACGATGTACAATACCGTTTTCAAAAAACTGCTTGACATAGGCGACATAATAGGCGTGAAAGGATACGTTTTCACAACTCAAATGGGCGAAATTTCGATTCATGTCAAAGAATTGACCGTTTTATGCAAATCCGTAAAACCTTTGCCGGTGGTGAAAGAGAAGGACGGCAAAGTGTATGACGCATTCACCGACACGGAACAAAGATACCGTCAACGTTATTTGGATCTGATTGTCAATCCTTCGGTCAAAGACACCTTTGTGAAGAGGACGAAAATCATCAATACGATGAGAAACTTCTTCAACGAACACGGATACCTTGAAGTAGAAACCCCCGTATTGCAACCAATCCCGGGAGGAGCTGCCGCAAGACCTTTCATAACGCACCACAACACTCTTAACATACCTCTCTATTTGAGAATAGCCAACGAACTTTACTTGAAGAGACTGATAGTGGGCGGATTCGACGGAGTGTATGAGTTCTCCCGCAATTTCAGAAACGAAGGCATGGATCGCACACACAATCCTGAGTTCACATGTATGGAAATCTATGTGGCGTACAAGGATTATAATTGGATGATGGACTTCACCGAAGAGATGATAGAACGTGTTGCCCTTGCTCTTCACAACGGCACGAAAGTGAACATAGGAGACAAGGAAGTGGATTTCAAACGTCCTTTCGCAAGAGTAAGCATGAGGGATTCCATTCTTCAATATACCGGCTGCGATATTTATGAAATGGACGAGAAACAGTTGTTCGCTGCCTGCAAAAGCCTCGGCATAGAGGTCGATGACACCATGGGTAAAGGTAAATTGATAGATGAAATATTCGGAGCCAAATGTGAGGAACATTACATTCAGCCTACATTTATATACGACTACCCTAAGGAGATGTCTCCTTTGACGAAAAAGCACAGAAAGGTCGAAGGCTTGACCGAAAGGTTTGAATTATTCGTCAACGGTAAGGAATTGGCAAACGCTTATTCCGAATTGAACGACCCTATCGACCAGTTGGAGAGATTTCAAGACCAATTGAAATTACAGGAAAGAGGCGATGACGAAGCCATGTACATAGATTACGACTTCGTAAGAGCTTTGGAATACGGTATGCCGCCCACCTCCGGAATGGGAATAGGCATCGACCGTCTTTGCATGCTGATGACAGGCAATGCGTCCATACAGGACGTACTTCTTTTCCCTCAAATGAAACCGGAGAAAAAACCTGTTGTCGCAACAGATGCCCAATTCATGGAATGCGGAGTGCCGCAAGAATGGATTGCACCTTTGAGGCAAAGCGGCATAAGCAAAATCGAAGACCTTCAAAACGCCAATCCTAACAAATTGTTCAACGATTTGAACGGTTTGAGAAAGAAAAACAAACTCGACATTCCTGCACTCAAACTTGAAGAAGTGCAGAAGTGGATAAGCAAATAAAACATTTATTGAAATGAATAAGAGATACAAGACCCCTGTCGTTGCAGCTATTGCGGCAGTCATAGGGGTCGTTCTTGGTTTTTACCTTATACCCGCAAGTAAAGACCGTAATTTTCCTACCAAAGGAGGCAAGATAGACTACATTCTTTCACTCATCGACAGCCAATACGTCGATAAAGTCAATATGGACTCCTTGCAAGACGAAGCAATAAGGAGTTTTCTCGCCGATTTGGACCCTCATTCCGTTTATATGACGGCTGAAGAAATCAAAAAGGAGAACGAAGTCTTGCAAGGCAACTTCGACGGAGTGGGAATACAATTCAGAATAATCGAAGATACCATAGTGGTTTTGCAAACCATCAATCCGGGACCTTCACAAAGAGCAGGCATAATGGCAGGCGACCGTATCGTTAAGGTCGATGGCAAAAACGTAACAGGAAAAGACATAAGCAACGATAAAGCATTCAAACTTCTTCGCGGCAAAAAAGGCACCAAAGTTTCCCTTTCCGTACATCGTTCAGGAGTAAACAAAACCATAAACTACAATATCACCAGAGCTCCGATTCCTATCCACAGCGTAGATTATTACGGCATGCTTGACAAACTTACAGGCTACATAAAACTCTCTCAATTCACTGCCAACTCCTATTCAGAGGTACATTCCGCCCTTCTGAAACTGCAAGACAAGGGAGCAAAGCAACTTATATTCGATTTGAGAGCCAACGGAGGCGGCTACCTTGACCAAGCAATAAAAATTGCAGACGAATTTCTGCCCGAAGACGACCTTATAGTTTTCACCAACGGCAGATATAGAGGCAGAAACGACTACTTTGCAACTTCCGAAGGAATCTTTGAAAAAGGCAAACTCATAGTTCTGATAGATGAAATCTCCGCTTCGGCTTCCGAAATAGTCTCCGGAGCATTGCAAGACAACGACAGGGCAATAATAATCGGCAGAAGGACTTTCGGCAAAGGCTTGGTTCAAGAACAGAAAGAACTGCCTGACGGCTCGGCAATCAGGCTTACCGTATCACGTTACTATACCCCGAGCGGCCGTTGCATACAAAGACCTTACATATCGGGCGACCCCGAAAAATATTTTGCCGACTTCATAGAACGCTACGCCAACATGGAAAAACACAGCGATACAATATCGCATGCAGACTCGTTGAAATACAAGACAAAGAAAGGAAGAATCGTCTATGGAGGCGGAGGAATAGAACCGGATGTGGAATTGCCATACTACAACTACAAAAGGAGCGAGTACTATACCACCCTGCTAAAAAAAGGCTTGATTTACAAATACTGCTTCGACTATGTGGATCGCAATCGCAACAACTTCGGTACCTATAAAGACGGAGACGACTTCTTGAACCGTTATACGGTAAGTGAGGACTTCTATCAAAGCATGCTGAACTTCGCAAGAGAACAAAATGCTACGCAAGGCAGGCTGACAACAGCCGAAACAAAAGAAGTAAAGCAACTCATGAAAGCCTACATAGCACAAAATCTTTACGGAGACCAATACTTCTACCCCTCATTCCTCAAAACAGATGAAGACATCATAGAAGCATTGCAGTACTTCAAAAAGATGTAAAAGCACTAACTTCTGCCCAACCGAAATAAACCCCGGTTCAAGAAGTCGCAAAAGCCATTGAAGAAGGGTAAAGACAGTACAAACCAAACCGAAGAAAAAATAGAGTTGGCAAAAGTAATTACTAACCCGGATTGAACGGATTTCTCGGAAAAAACTAAGAGAGTACAAAGAATAAAGAACGTATGTCAGAAAGTACATTTGCTCTTTTAGTGACTTCGATTTTCTATAACTTCTGTAATTACTACGGCTTCTATGATTTCTACAACTCATAGTAACACTCCTCTCTTCATATTCTTTACCATTACTGCTTTTTCATTTCATATTTATTGCCGTATGAGATTTTATTCGTACTTTTGCGAGTTATAGACTATATCCTTTGCTTATGCTTTTGGACGAATTGAATGAACAACAACGTGTGGCGGCTGCTCAATGTGAGGGGGCTGTCATGATTGTTGCGGGGGCGGGTTCGGGTAAGACCCGTACGTTGACTTACAGGGTGGCTCACCTTTTGGAATGTGGTGCGTCGCCTTATTCTATTTTGGTTTTGACTTTCACAAACAAAGCCGCAAAGGAAATGAAGGAGAGAATTGTTTCCTTGATTGGTGATAAAGCCAAGGCTATTCTTATGGGGACTTTCCACTCTGTGTTTGCCAGAATTTTGAGGTTGGAGGCGGAGAAGTTGGGCTATGTGAAGAACTTTGTTATCTACGATACTTCCGACAGCAAGTCGCTTTTGAAATCCGTTGTCAAGGATATGGGCTTGGATAATAAGGCATATAATCTTTCTTCCATTGCCGATCGTATTTCCAAGGCTAAGAGTTCTCTTGTCTCGGCATCGGAGTATATGGAAGATGTGTCGTTCCGCTCGGAAGATGCTGTGGCTGGCAGGCCTGCAATGGCGGAAATATTCGTGGAATATGAGAAGAGGTTGCGAAAGAATATGGCTATGGATTTCGATGACTTGCTTTTCAATATGTATAAGTTGTTGCTAATGGCTCCAGATGTGGCAGAGAAATATAAGCAGAGGTTTCGTTATATAATGGTTGACGAGTATCAGGATACAAACCATGCTCAGTATGCTATTGTGAAGGCTTTGGCTTCAAGGCATGGCAATATCTGTGTTGTGGGTGATGATGCTCAGAGTATATATGCGTTCAGGGGTGCGAACATTCAAAATATTTTGAAGTTCAAGAAGGATTACGATAATGTACATCTTTTTAAGTTGGAAAAGAATTACCGTTCTACGGGTAATATTGTGAATGCTGCCAATTCTGTTATTGAAAAGAATATAGAGCAAATAAAGAAGACTGTATGGACAGACAACCCTGAGGGTAACAAGATCGAATTTCGTTCTCTGGAAAGCGATAAGGCGGAAGCGGAGTTCGTTTGCAACAGGATAAAGCAGAAGATGACGGAAGGTTGTGCATACAGCGATTTTGCCATATTGTACAGAACGAACAGTCAATCGAGAGCATTTGAAGATGCTTTGAGGTTGAAGAATATTCCGTACAGGCTTTATGGCGGCACGTCTTTCTATTCGCGAAAGGAAATCAAGGACGTATTGGCTTATATGCGTTTGGTGGTAAATAATAAGGACGATGAGGCGTTTGTGAGGATTGTGAATTATCCGGCAAGGGGTATTGGGCAAACCAGTATGGACAGGTTGCATATAGCTGCCGATGCTTTGGATTGTTCTTTGTTCGAGGCGGTTTATGCGGATAATCTTTCCGAACACGGTTTGACGTCTTCGGCTGTTGCGAAGTTGCGGGATTTCTGTTCAATGATAGGAGCTTTTTCTTCTTTACTTTATACGGATAACGCCTTTGAGTTGGGCGAGAAGATTATACGGCAAAGCAGGATTATCGAGACCTTGAACACTGAGGAAGACAGAGTTAAGAATATAGAAGAATTACTTGCCGCCTTGCAATCGTTCACGGAGGCAGAAGAGGAGAATATAATAGATGAATTGACCGGTGAGGAGATTTCCGTGGAGGATAAAACCTTGGATGTATTTCTGCAAAGGATTTCCCTGTTGACTGATTCGGACAAAGAGGAGGACGATACGAACTGCGTAAGCCTTATGACGATACATTCTTCCAAAGGATTGGAGTTTGAAGATGTGTTTATTGTCGGAATGGAGGAGAATTTGTTTCCTTCCACTCTCAGCCTTGCTTCAAGAACTGACACAGAAGAGGAAAGACGTTTGTTTTATGTTGCTCTGACCAGAGCAAAGCAAAGCGTTACGCTAAGTTGTGCCACGATGAGATATAAATACGGGCAAATCATCTTTTCGGAAAAGAGCAGGTTTATTGACGATATAGCCAAAGAATATTTGGATTGCCCGAACGGCAAGAGACAACTGCCTGCATTCGGAGAGGAAAAGCCCAAGAAAGTTTTACCTCTCTTTGAAAGCAAACGTAAACCTATCACAAGCCTCAAAAGCAATCTTTACACCAAGAAAGCGGAAAGAAGAGAAGAGAACGCAAGTGAGTTCACCGAGCCGGCAAAGTGTATAGTAGGCGAAGAAGTTTACCATAATAAATTCGGCAAAGGGACAATAATAAGCATGGAAGGCAAGGGAGCCGATAGCAAAGCCGTTGTCGATTTTGTCGATAACGGAGAGAAAACTTTGATTTTGAAATTTGCGAAACTGAAAAAGTACACAAAATGAAATATAACACAGAGAGAGAAAAGTTAAACATACCGGAATACGGTCGTAATGTACAAGGCTTGGTTGATTACGCCTTAACGATAGAGGACAGAGAGAAGAGGACTGCTTTTGCCGGCATAATCATAAATGCCATGGCTCAGGTAAATCCTTCAGTGAAAGAATTAAGCGATTACAAGCATAAACTTTGGGATCATTTGTTCATTATGTCGGACTATCGTTTGGACGTGGACTCTCCCTACCCCAAACCGGTGAAAGAGGAATTGGATACCAAACCGGAGAGATTGGCTTATAAGAGTTCCATGATACGTTTTCGTCCATACGGAAAGCTGATAGAAAACGTCATCGATAAGGTTATCACCATGCCGGAGGGTGAGGAGAAAAACGTTCTTATAGGAATGATTGCCCAATACTTGAAAAAGGCTTATTTACAATGGAACGTGAACAGTTGTGATGATGAAATGATTTTGAAACACTTTGAACAGCTTTCTCACGGTCAGTTGAAATTGCAAGAAGACTTCAAACTCCTCAGCACAAAGAGACTTTTGAATAATCATTCGCAAGTAAAAGCCAAAAATCATCTCCAACAAGGCAACAGAAAAAAGACAAACAACAGACAGAAAAAATAAAGCATGAGTTCTTTTGAAATAACAGGCGGTAAAATCCTCAGCGGAGAGATAGTGCCGCAAGGTGCAAAAAACGAAGCCTTGCAAGTAATTTGTGCGGTTTTGCTAAGTGATGAAGAAATTACAATAGAAAATATACCTAACATAAGAGACGTAAACAAGTTAATAGAACTTTTGGAATATCTCGGCGTAAAGGTACACAAACCTGCCGCAAACACTTACACCTTTCAAGCAGACAGAGTGGAAATAGACCGCATCTATACGGAGCGTTATGCTCAGATGGCTTCCTCTCTGCGAGGCTCTATAATGTTGGTAGGTCCCATGTTGGCTCGTTTCGGCAAAGCTCACATTCCTACCCCGGGGGGTGATAAGATAGGCAGAAGAAGATTGGATACACACTTCTTCGGTTTCGAGAAATTGGGGGGACATTTCAGCTATTCTCCCGAAAGCAGAGCTTACGAAGTGAAATGCGATCGTTTGAAGGCATGCTACATGCTTTTGGACGAGGCTTCCGTTACGGGAACAGCCAATTTAGTCATGGCAGCCTGCATGGCGGAAGGAACGACAACCATATTCAACGCTGCTTGCGAACCGTATCTTTTCCAACTCTGCACAATGCTCAACAATATGGGGGCAAAAATATCCGGCGTCGGAAGCAATCTGCTCACCATTGAGGGTATCGACTCTCTCAAAGGTTGCACACACAGACTTCTTCCCGATATGATAGAGGTCGGAAGTTTCATAGGCCTCGCCGCAATGACCCGTTCCGACATCACAATAAAGCAAGTCAATGTAAAGCAACTCGGCATTATTCCCGACACATTCAGAAAACTCGGAATCAAAATCGAAGTCAAAGACGACGATTTGCACATTCCGCAACAAGACATCTACGAAGTGGAAAAATTTGTAGATGGTTCCATAATGAGTATATCCGATGCACCATGGCCGGGATTTACTCCGGATTTGATAAGCATAGCCTTAGTGGTGGCAACACAGGCAAAAGGCAGTGTGCTTATACACCAAAAGATGTTTGAAAGCCGATTGTTCTTCGTTGATAAGCTGATAGACATGGGAGCTCAAATCATCTTATGCGACCCGCACAGGGCAACGGTCATAGGTTCCGAAAGAAAATACCCATTGAGAGGCGTTCGCATGACCTCCCCGGACATAAGAGCCGGAGTAGCCTTGCTTATAGCAGCCCTATCAGCAGAAGGCACAAGCATAATAGACAATATTGAACAAATAGACCGCGGCTATCAGGACATCGACATTCGATTGAACAAACTCGGAGCCGATATCAGAAGATTATAAAAAGAAACGAAATGGATATAAGCATATACTTCAAACCCATAGATACGGAACGTTTGGGCTTAAACGAGCTTGAAGATGACAGTATCGCCAAAATCATCAATACAAACAGTCTCTCTCAAACTTTCAAAGGAGACTTGAAAAACATAATAGCCGATATGGCGATTATAGGAGTAGGAAGCAGCGAAACCGATACGACAAAGGAACAAACTTATGCGGCAGACACCATAAGGAAAGAGTTTTACAAACTCAAACAACACCGCAAACGCATAAAAATCCTTGACCTTGGCAATCTGCAAAGAGGCAAAACACGCAACGATACCTATTCCGCTTTGGCAGAAGTATGCAGTACCCTCTTTCAAAACCGAATCATACCCGTCATCTTGGGAGGCGACAACGATATGGCGGCAGGGAACTATAAGGCATACGAACAAATAGGACAGATAATAAACATCTTCAATCTCGACAGCAAATTCGACTTCAAGGATTTGAACGCTGAGATGAACGTTGATAACTATCTGACTTATATTTTCTGCAATCAACCCAACTATCTCTTCAATTACACCCATGCAGCCTACCAGACATACCTTGTGGCACCGGAAGCCATAGATTTAATGCAGCAAATGAAGTTCGAAATATACCGTTTGGGCGAAATACAGAACCAAGTCGAACAAACCGAACCCCTTATCCGCAATGCCGATATGCTGATAGCGGATATTGGAGTAATAAGAGCCTCAGACTCTCCATGCAGCGACAATCCGCACGGACTATACGGCGAGGAGTTTTGCAAGATACTCAATTTCGCAGGCATGAGCGACAAACTTACTTCGGTCGGAATATATAACTATGACGAGAAAAAAGACAATAACCGCCGCACAGCCCAAATTATATCGCACGCCCTCTGGTACTTCATCGAGGGATACAACTGGCGTAAGAACGATTTTCCGTACAAAGACACCAAGAACTATTATAAATTCAGCGTCCTTATGCCTAACGATATGACCATAATCTTTTTCAAAAGCAAGAAAAGCGAACGATGGTGGATGCAAGTCTCCTGCCCCGGCGAAATGCAAGAGAAATACCTCCGTCATTTTCTTGTACCTTGTACTTTCAAAGATTACGAAGAAGCAATGGAAGGAAGAGTCCCCGAAAGATGGTTATTGGCATACAACAAACTCAATCTGTAAAGCACAACAGAATTATACAACGGCTGTTTCGTTGAAAGGAAACAGCCGTTTCCGTTTTTGAAACACCGTTCTGAAAAATTAAAACGCCGAAAGAATTTTCCGGAACGGCGTTTTATTTATCACGAAACGCCTTTCGATTGGGTTAGATTAGGGATAGAGGGTTATTTCTTAGCGGTGGAGAGTTGATAGACGTAGATATATAGTGTTCGGACTATATGGTCGAATGTTGCTTTGTCCGGCTGTGTATTCAGGTTAGTCATGATGTGCATTTCGAGGCTTTGTTTGGTTTTGTCGTATGGTGGTTGTATGTATTTGTAGGGCTGTATGTCAAAGTCATGACGGCGGTAAAATTCTATGCGTCGGCGTGCTTGTTGCGTTTGTGGCAATTCCACTTCAAAGATTATAGGGGTTTGTGTCTTGCTTTTCAAAAGCTGCAATACCTTGGAGCCTGTTCCCTTTCCTCTTATGACATCGGATATGGCAAAATGTTCGATATAGGTGAATGTATCGAAGTTCCAAAGGCTTATTATGCCTATGACTTGGTCGTCCTCTGCTTTTATGAGGTTGAACACAAAGGGGGCTTTTTCCGAGAGTGGCTTCATTTGTGAGAAATCTCTTCTTTCATCTTCGGGAAAGGAGGTTTCGTAAATATGTCTTGCCGTGGCTTCGTCCTCTTGCTTGGTTTTGCAGCCGAGAGGGTACAATGGCTGTAAGGATATTGCTGTCATAATGAAATTATTGTAGTTCTTTGCAATTTTTCACCAACTGCAAAAGGAATTCTTTCGCTCGAAAGAGCTTGGCTTTGACCGTTCCTATAGGCATTTGCAGTTGTTCGGAAATTTCTTCGTAGGTTTTTTCATCGAAGTATCGCAGTTCTATCAAAATCCTGTAATGAGGCTTCAAACGGGATACAATATCCCGCATGGCGGCTTTCTTTTGTCTGTCTATAATACTTTCTTCCGGATCGAGGTTTTCGGAGGCTATGTTTATGCCTCTTTCTTCTCCGTCAATATCTGTATAAAGGTTGTCCATCGAAACGGTAATGGTACGTTTCTTTCTGATGAAATCTATGCAGTTGTTGGTGGCTATGCGAAACAACCAGGTACTAAACGCAAAGTTTGGAGTATAAGAGTCGATTGCTCTGAAAGCTTTGCCGAAGGCTTCTATGGTTAAGTCTTCTGCATCGGTTATGCTGCCCGTCATCTTCAAAAGCATATAATATACAGGGTCTCTATATGCTTTCATCAAGGCGGCGTAGGCTTTTTGATCGCCTTCGTCTCTTGCTTTGATTACCAATTCGTAATCTTTGTTTGCTTTATCCGACAGATTGCAATTTGCTTTCATTATGCTTTTCGGCTGAACAACGATATTATTCTCATTTTCGCATCGAAGAATAAGAAGTATATTTCAAACAATGGTGCAAAAAGGTGTATTTTTTTTACGCCTAAACGTTTGCACACTCTGAAATATACGACCATCTGCAAGATGAATTTCAATACCAATGCAAGAATGATGTATTGGTATGGGAACGCCAAAAAGGCAAGACTTATTACACCGGCGTAGAACAAAAAAGTCGATAGGGGCAGTAGGGAAAGCAGGAATTTATGTTTGAATTTGAAGAAACGATGGCTTGCAATTCTTTCTTTTTTCAGTTTTCTCCAATCGCTTTTATTACGTTTTTGTTCAAAGGTAACGAAACTTTCGGGAGATAGTGCAACGGTTGTGTTTTGCGAATTTGCTACGCTGCTGATAAAGATGTCATCTTCACCAAGCGTAAGGTTGTAATGTTTGGTAAATCCGCCTGCCTTAAAGAATAAATCCTTTCTGTATGCCAAATTTCTGCCGTCTCCCATATAGGGTTGTCCGCAAAGGGCGAGTCCTATGTAATTTATGGCTGTTCTCAGGTTGTCGTATTGAACTATTTTGTTGAATAAGCCTTTGCTTTGCTTGCAAGAAGCATACCCGAGGACGATGGTTTTCTTTTTTGTAAAGTTGAACATT
>OJAW01001581.1_pt1 | contig 12816 bp, 10 predicted proteins | sample 1589151 | NCBI WGS metagenome assembly OJAW01 (sample SAMN03283290) | human gut metagenome | biome: human-associated habitat; material: feces | host: Homo sapiens | place: Peru | collected 2012 | reverse complement strand
AAACTAGCAACTACTAATATTGTTTGTTTTTTCTGCATAAACATTTACTCCTTTTAGTACTTTATTTTGTACTTTAGGTGAAGACATATAACTAAATTTATTTACATAATTATTAGTCATATTTTGTGTCCTCCCCTATCTTAACTAGTTTAATTTTATCAAAAAAGAGTACTCATTTCAAGTACCCATTAACAAATAATTTCATTATTTTCATCAAAATTTATATTCATAAATTTCTGTGCAGATAAGTAGTCACACATATGAACAAACCTCTCATACTTAGTTTTAGGTTTAGGAAGTACTTCATTTCCATTGAAATCAGTATTCCACTGACCCATATGACTACTAATCATACTACATACTAAATTTATCTCTTCTTCAGTTAAAGAAGTATTTTTAGCATTATCTCTTATAAATTTACTTGCTAAAAGAGGATGTTCTACTTTAGTATACTTTTCTTCAGGAATTCCTCTTTTAACCGAATCATGCATCACTAACGAAAGTATTATTAAGTCTTTTTCATCTCTTGTAAATTTATAACCAATACTATCATTGTTAAGTAAAGAATTTGCTATTTTAACTGCAACTTTAGTATGTCTAACAAGCCCACCAACACCTTGACTAAATGATGGATGATATTTTCCAGTAGAACTAGCTGCCTCAGTAAAAAAGTAATCAGGTATTAAATTAATAAGATTAACTAAACTTTCTTTTATTCTATCATTTTTAATATAATTTATTTCAGTAGTAAACACTTTAGCTTTAGAATCCACGGCCACCGCCTCCTCCTCCACCGAAGCCCCCTCCAGAAGAGAATCCACCACCGAATCCTCCACCACTAGAACTTGAACTTTTTGCAATTGCTTCATTAACTACAGTTCTAGCAGTACTAACTGAACTTCTAACGGTATTATTAATACTATAATTCAAATTATTCCACATCATATAATCAAACAACAAGTCTCCATTACTATATTGATTATTAGTATTAATCTCATTAAATTTAATCTTCATAGTTTTACCTACTTTATCAGCAATACCAAATATATTAGCATACACTAGATATCTTTCCCATAAAACTATTTCAGGCAATTCTTTTTCATCAAACCTACCAAAATCTTCTAAAAATCTTTTAAATGCTTTCCATTTTTGATAATCTTCTGCACCTCTTTTAGTTCTCTTATTAAATATAAGCACATAAATCATAAACACTAATGCACAAATAAATATTATTATAGAAAATAAATTAAATCCATTAAATCTTACCATTACATAAAATACTAAATAACCTACTAAACTAAATAATACTCCAAGTACTTTAATTTTAGTATTAGACTCATAAAAATTATTTTTTATACTTTCACTAGTAACTTTATTTTGCCAAGTAGTAAAACTAGTTAAAAATTCACTAGTAGTACCATGTATTTCTTTTGCATATTTCTTTATCTGACTTAATAAAACATATTCTTTATTACCAATATTATCAAATATCATCTTCATTAAATACTCTTCAGATTCACTAACATTATCAGTATTTACTTTAATTAATTTATAATCTTTCTTATCTATTTGTTCAATTTTAATATTCTTTTTATAAATTAAATTAAGTATACTAGTACTAAATGCTTTTTCAGTAATTTTCTTATCAAATAAATACTCTATATTAGTAACATCATAATCATTAATAAACTCTCTATAATATTCCATATCAAAATTAGTTTTTAATTCTTTATCATACTTAATATAAATGTAAACAAATAATAACACTAAAAGTACTAAATAAACACTTCCCAAAGCATAAGATCCATACATAAAAAATTTAGCTTCTTCTCTTTCTTTATTAGCTTTATCTGCTCTTAAATTTTCTACTTCAAGAATTTTATCAAGTGCTAATACTTCACTTTTCTTTAAATATGGATGATCCACAAGTATAAGATTCTTATCAAAAGTAAGTCTCATATCAACAGGAGTATTACTATATAAATCATTTATTTCTAAATAACCTCCATAATAGTAACCATTTTCATCTTTAATAGGGCTAACATTACCATTAAGTGGACCATGAGCCCATACTCTAACTAACTCTTTAGTTTTATCAGGTAAAACCACCCTTAACTTATACTTATTAATATCATCATCAAACATATCACCTACAAAGTTAAAATAAACTTCTGCAATATCTTCATGCATAACTACAACATTACCAAGTAAATACTCTATATAAAAGTAAGTACTAGAATTATTTGTTTCATTATACATTTTCAAACTAACTCCATCAGTAATATCACTTTTTTCATAACAACCCTTATTAACAGTACAACTATCATTCATAGTAAACTCGTTAACACTTTGATCAAAAACATTAAAATCTAACTCTTTATCATAATTGATAGTACCAACTTTTCTAACTTCTATATTACTAGCATCATATATACTACTTCCATAAAAACTATCAATTGATTTATCAAATACTTTATTATTACTATTTTTATATTTTAAATCCCTAATATATCCATTAAAACTTCCTTTAACTTTAATAACTTCTCTAACTACCATATTACCAGATATATCTATTCTAGAATCAACTATATAATCATCTATTTTATAATTAACATTACTTACTGCATAGTTAACACTAATAAATGAAAATAAACTTATTATTAAAACCAATATTTTTTTCATAAATCCTCCTATTAAAAGAAAAAGCTTACATTAGTAAGCTTAAAATTGTACTTTAGGAGCGACCTTTGCTTCACTTTCAGCTTCAAAGAAAGCTTCCTTTTTAAATCCAAATATTTTAGCAACTAAATTAGAAGGAAATAATTCAACCTTATTATTTAGAGACAAAACAGTATCATTATAAAATTGTCTAGCACTAGATATTTTATCTTCTGTTTCTTCTAAATTACTTTGAAGTTTTAAAAAACTTGTATCAGCCTTTAATTCAGGATAACTTTCACTAAGCGCAAATAAATGTCTAATTGCACCAGTTAACTCATTATTAGCCTTCATCTCATCTTCTGGAGTACTAGCAACAGTAAATTTATTTCTTGCTTCAATTACCCCTTTCAAAGTATCACTTTCATGTTTAGCATACCCTTTAACAGTTTCTACTATATTAGGTATTAAGTCAAATCTCCTTTTTAATTGAACCTCAATTTGAGCCCATTGATCTTTAACCCTATTTCTTAACTTAACAAATGTATTGTAAGTATTAACTACATATAAAGCTATAAGAACAATAACTCCAATAGTAATCCAAACTCCAAGACTCATATTATTACCACCTTTCTTTATTAATTATACTATATATTATATAAATAATCTATAAATATTTTAATCTCTTAACTTAGCATTTACAGTTTTCTCTAATGTTTTTAATACTTGATTAATTTTTGAATTTATCTCATCACTAGTAAGAGTACTTTTCCCATCACCTATCTTAAGTTTAAGAGTAATACTTTTTTTAGATTCACCTATATTTTCTCCTCTATAATCTTCTACAAATATTACTTCCTTTACTTTAGATTTAATCATTTTATAAATAGTTTCCCATCTAACACTTTCATCTACAACTATAGATAAATCTTTTTCTACATAAGGTATTTCAGGTAAACTAGTATATTTATTAGTTCTAGCATCAAGTGGAATAAGTTTACTTACATTAAGTTCAAATATAGAAACATTTACATGTTTAATCTTGCATTCATTCATTACTCTAATTTTAAGTAAACCAAACGAACCTATTACTTCTTCATTAAGAACTATATCCATACATGCATATTTATCTAAATAGTTTACTTTATTTATAGAAAGAGCTAACTTAATATTTTCCATATGAGTATAACTACTAATATTTTCAAGAACTCCTTTAAGTTCCAAAAATGCACTTTTAGCATTCTTATCAACTACACACCCACATAAATAATTATTATGTATTGGAAGAGTTTCATCTATACTACTTTCATGATATTCACCCTTAGTAAATACTTCTCCCATTTCATAGACTTTAAATTTATCAAAGTATCTTAAGTTCTTAACAATAACTTCTAACATTCCTGGAACTAAACTAGATCTTAAATAAGATTGTTCTGGACTTGGAGGATTTGCTAATTCTACCATTTCTTGTTTATCTAACATACATGCATCTATATATTTAACATTTACCCATGGATAACTAATTACTTCATATAAACCACATCTATTACTTAAATATTCTTTAATTCTTCTTTCTAACAATACTTCTCTTTGAAGAACTGCATGATTTACAGTATAATTAATTCCTTTAGCCTCAAAACTATCAAAACCTAATATTCTAACAATATCCCCCATTACATCATCTTTAATAGTAACGTCTCCAGTACTTCTATAAGTTGGTACTAAAACTTTATATATATCACCATCTATTGTTACTTCATAACCAAGACCTGTAAGTATCTTAGTAATAACTTCTTTACTAACAACTTTACCCATTCTAGTATCTAAGAATTCTTTACTTATTTCTATATAATTACTTTCTGTTTTAACTGGATATATATCATTATAATTAGTTATTACAGATTCAGGAAATAACTCCTTAAACATATTAATAATTAAATCCTTAGTACTATCAACTCTTTCAGTATCAAGTCCCTTTTCATATCTAATTGCAGACTCAGTCTTTTCTGCAAATCTTTTATCAGTTTTTCTAATAGTACTAGGTTCAAAATTAGCAATTTCTACAAGTACTCCAGTAGTACTATCTAGTACAGAATCTTTTTTTCCTCCACGAATACCTGCAAGTGCAAGAACACCTTCTTCATCACTTATTACTAAATCATCACTAGTTAAATCAACCATATTATCATCAAGTAATAATAGTTTTTCTCCTTTTTTAGCATTTCTTACTATTATTTTATTACCACTTACATGTGTTTTATCAAATGCATGTGTAGGATTCCCTGTTACTATCATAGCATAATTAGTTATATCAACTATAGCATTAATCGGTCTTAATCCAACATTATATAAAAGTGTTTTAAGCCATATTGGGCTTTCTTTTGTATTAACATTATCTATAACTATTCCAATATATCTATTACACTTACTAGTGTCTTCTATAGTAATATCGTATTTAGGTACAAGAGGTATACTTACTTCTTCAGTAACACACTTTAATTTTCTATCATATATAACAGACAACTCTCTGGCAATTCCATAATGCCCCCACAAGTCAGGTCTATTACTTAAACTTTTATTATCTATTTCTAAAATTATATCGTTTGAACCTATTACTTCACTAATATTTTGTCCTGGATAACATTCTAATCCTTTTAAATCAACTATCTCATCTTCATCCTTAGGTGGAAATAAACTATCTAAAAACACTTCTTCAGCACCACATATCATTCCATAAGAATCTACTCCACGCATCTTAGTCTCTTTTATTTTAACTAAGCCTTCTTCTCCATGCCAATGAACCATACTACCTGGTTTAGAAATAACTACATACTCTCCAACATATAAATTACTTCCACCACATACTATTTGTCTAGGACTCTCTTCTCCTATATCAACCATACACACTCTAAGTGTATCAGCATTAGGATGATTATTAACCTCTAATATTTTACCAACTACTATATTTTCATACTTTAAACTAGTATTTTCTATTTTTTCAACCTCAACAGTTTTTAAAGTTAAATCTGTTGCTATTTTCTCATCACTAATATCACTCAAATCAACATATTTTTTTATTAAATTTAAAGATACTCTCATAATTCCTCCTATTTAAATTCACTAATAAACCTTAAGTCACCACTTCTTAAAAGTCTTACATCATCTATTCCATATCTCATCATAACAAGTCTATCAACTCCAATATTGATATAGAATCCTGTCCATTCATTTGGATCTAAATTAGCACTTTTTAATACATTTGGATGTATTACTCCACCAGGCATAACTTCTATCCAACCACTTTGATGACACACAGGACACCCTTTACCACCACATACTAAACATTCCATATCTATTTCATAGCCTGGTTCAGTAAATGGGAAAAAGCCTTCACGCATTCTAACATTTACTTTTTTACCAAAAACTTTTTCTAAAATAGTTTGTATTAAAACAATACCACTTGAAAAAGAAATATTTTTATCTACTATTAAAGCCTCATATTGATAGAAAGCCCTTTCATGTCTTGCATCAGTATTTTCATTTCTATAAACACGTCCTGGATAAACAAATCTAGCAGGCGCTCCATATTTAAGTAAGTATCTAACACTTCCTCCAGTTAAATGAGGTCTTAAACATAATCTTTCACTTCCACTTTTATCTTCAGTTCCTTTAAGCCAGTAAGTATCCATACTCTCTCTTGCAGGATGATCCTTAGCAAAATTCAAATTATCAAAAGCATACTTTTCACTACTTATATCATTTTCACTAAAAACTTCAAATCCTAAACTTAAAAAGGCATCATTTAAGTCATAACACATCTGTGTAATTGGATGTATCACTCCTTTATTAACAAAAGACCCTGGTAAACTAGTATCAAACTCCTCACTAACTACACTAGTATTATCAATAATACTATTTCTTACACTATTAATCTTTTCACCGAAAGACTTTCTAATTTCATTAGTTACTACTCCTATGTCTTTTCTTTCTTCACTAGATAAACTACCTATATTTTTAAGTATAGAAGTAAGTTCACTATTCTTTCCAGTTAACTCCTTAGTAACTACTTCAAGTTCTGTTAAATCTTTAACATCATCCAACTTTTTTAAACCACTTTCAAGAATTTCATTTAATTTTTCTTTCATTTTCTCCTCCTAAAAATAAAAACTTTACGACTTAAGGACTGCAAGTTAACAGCGGTACCACCTTAATTCATAAAGTATTATGCATCTTTCATAGTTAACGCCTATTATACGTTCTTTTTTAATAGAAGAATGAAACTTCATATATAACATTATTAGTTTGCACCTACCACTAACTCTCTATAAATTAAATTATATACTACACTTTCTTCCAAAAGATAATTATATTTTATAACATTTAATATACTTTTTCAAGTAAAAAATCATTATTTCAAAAATAAATGTAAAATCACATATTTTTCTATTAAAACATACTACAAAATTTATAAGAAATACAACAGTGTTCGCTTGTTTTGAAATTACTTAGGTGGTACAATTAGTACATGAGTAGTACCTGGTGGTTAGGTGTTCTTACCTCAGTCCGATAATTTATACAAATTTAGGAAAGTGAGGTGGTCTGTATGAAGTATAGAAAAGGAGAACTTTTTTGTGCAGTACTTAATTGTACTAGTCGTGATTATAGCAGTGCTAGATCACTTCTTGAATTCAAACCGCAAGTAATTACTGTTTTCAGTAATGAAAAAAAAGAATACCGAATCAACTTGATACGGTATTCACCAACCAAAATATGGACTGAGTGAATACCTAACGAGCCATGCTAGATACTACTCATTTTTTATGTCCATTTATATTATATGTCTTAATGACAATATAATTATAACAAATTTAACTAATTAATTCAAGTACTTTATTAAATACTAAGTAATTCGTTTTCTTTTTCTTTAAACTTTTCTTCAACAACTTGATTATACTTATCAATTAATTTTTGAACTTGATCAATGTTTCTTTTTTCTTCATCCTCACTTACTTCACTTTTCTTAATCATATTATTGAAGTCTTGTCTAACATTTCTTAAAGCAATTTTTGCTTCTTCAGCCATTTCTTTAACTTGTTTAACATAATTTTTTCTAGTTTCTTCAGTAAGTTCTGGAATAGTTAAAAACACTACTTCACCATTATTATTTGGAGTAAGTCCAAGTTCTGCAGCATATATAGCCTTTTCTATTTCCTTAAGTAAACTTTTATCAAATGGTTTAATCATTAATTGTCTAGCTTCAGGAACGCTTATTGTACTAACTGCATTAAGTGGTGTTGGTGCCCCATAATATTCTACCATTACTCCATTTAAAATATTAGGATTTGCTCTTCCTGCTCTTACAGTAGTAAATCTCGTTTCCATATTCTCTATAACTTTTTCCATTCTTGTTTTTACATCACTTTCATTAAACATACTCATCTCTCCTACTAAAATAATACCATAACTTTAATTATTAATCAACATCATTTCTTGATAAAATTTCATGTGGTGTTTTCCTTATAGTTTTATATACTGGTAACAAACCAAATAAAGTATTAAAGACTAATATAATAACTAAACTAATTAAAACTACATACCAATTTATTACTATATTTAAAACACTTATCTTAGATAATGTATACAAAATATAACCCATAACTATAAGTCCAGGAACACTACTTATTAAAGTAATACTAAGTATTTCTCCCATAAACATCTTATAAATATCTTTTCTCTTAACACCAATACTTCTTAAAATACCAACTTCTTTAACTCTACTTAAAAAACTACTTCTAACTATCAAATAAATTTCTATTAAACTAATAATAACTATAACACTAGAATAAATTATCTTATTTCTATTAGACTCTTCTATACTTCTTTTATAATTACTTAAACTATCTTTATAAGTATCAACTACATTATATTTACTACTTTTTAGTTCACTAATAGTACTATCTTTATCACTACTACTAATAACAAACTTATCACTTGTAAGTATTAATCTATTCTTAATAGTGTTTTCACTAACTAATAAACCATTTTCGCTTACACTTTTATAGTAACCTACTACCTTTAACTTATTATCTCCTACTTTTTTATCTATACTCTTATCAAGTGGATACATGTCTTTCATGTTCTCATTAACTATAACTTCATAATCATTAACTGGTAAACTACCTTTAGTTAAAGTAATACTAGATCTTTCATAACTCTTAAGTTTATCACTACCGTCTTCTGAATTATCATTTAAACTATTTTCTATAAAATTAACAAACTCACTATCATTTACATATATAGAAGGACTATTAGTATCACTTATTCCTACTATTTTATACATATCATCATTCTGTAAATAAACATATTCATTAATAAAATTATCATAAGTATTAAATCCAGCATTTTTAGCATCACTCATACTTAAAAACTTATCAATTACCATCTTATCAATAATAATCTCTTTCTTACCATTAGTTTTAACTCCATTTATAACTTTATCTACTTTACTATAACTTGCTAAACTACCACTCATACTTTCAAGTATTCCACTAGTTTGTAAAAACTTATTAAACTTAAAATTAACTTGTACTTTCCCATCACTAGGAAAAACATATTCAACATTACTTACATTATTTAAATTATTAAATTCATTAACACTCATATTCTTCTTATTCAATAAAACATAATCTTTATTATAAGAAACAAAGTTTTTTTCATCAACTTTAAAAGTAGACATAATACTACTTACTGAGTACATTATAAATAAACTAGATGTAAAAAATCCAATTAAAAGTAACTTCTTAACAAAACTATAATTAAGTACTTTTCTAAACCCTTTCTTAGTACTAGTAACTACATTATAAATACTAGAATACTTTTCTTTAAACTTATTATCTTTTACTTTATTAAAGTCAAAACTAAACTCTTCATAAACTTTTTTATTAATCTTTTCATAATGTGCATCAACTAATTCTATATTACTATTATTAATAACTTCTATTTTCTTTAAACTATCACTTTCTATATAAATATTATCATTTTTAACTACTATCTTAAAACTAACTTTATCAGTATTATCACTATAATATTCTACTTTAGCACTTCCTACTTCTTTATTAGAATAATTTTCCATATCTTTTAAATATATCTTATTATCTAATCTATAATCTAGTTCATGATTATCAACATTTTCATAATCTTTAACTATCTTTCCATCGCTTATTTCTATAATTCTATCACTATAAAATTTAGCAAGTTCTCTTTCATGTGTTACAAGAATTACTAATCTATCTCTACTTATACTTTTAATAATATTCATTACTTCTATACTATTTTTACTATCTAAGTTTCCAGTAGGTTCATCTGCTATAATAACTTCTGGGTCTTTAACAATAGCTCTTGCAATCGCTACTCTTTGCCTTTCCCCACCACTAAGCATACTAGCATATCTATTTCTATATCTATAAATACCAAGACTTTCTAAACAAAAGTTAACTCTTTTTTTAATCTCTTCTTTATCTTTAAGTCCATTAATTTTAAGAACTAAACTAACATTATCAAAAACTGTCTCATCATCAAGTAAATTAAAGTTTTGAAATATATAACCTATTTTTAAACTTCTTATCTTATCTATCTTATTAACACTTCTCTTAGTAATTCTTTCTCCATCTATATATATACTTCCCTTATTAATTCTAGACAAACCACCAATACTATTTAAAAGTGTAGTTTTCCCGCATCCACTAGGGCCTAGAAGTGTAACAATTCCTTTATCTGGTAAATCTAAACTAGTATTATCTATTGCTTTAACTTCATTCTTTTTACCCCTATTAAAATATTTATATACATTAACTAGTTTAATCATTATTACACCTCCTCATTATAAGTAGTTATCACACTTCTTTTAAATATCTTTCTAGAATATCTACTACTTGTTAAATAACTCATTAAACTAAGTATTAAATAAACTATAACATACTCTTTTAAATTAATATAAAATAACATATTCTTTATACTCTCACTAACTATAATATCATTCTTAATAAATAAACTAATTACTAAGAAAACTAAATAAACTATATTAGTCACATTGAGAAGTTCTATTTGTAAAAGACGTTTTACTTCTATGTAACTACCTCCTAATATTCTAATAGTTGTAAAATACTTATTTCTAGATTTCATAATTAATTTAATAACAAAATAACTTACGAAGAATAATACTATCACTAAAACAGTAATTACTATAGTTTTAACTATTTTTATTACTTGTACCAATGCACCATCTTGTTTAACATTATTTAAACTAAAACTAACATAATCATTTAGTTCATTCATTGTTTTATCAATATTTCTTACATCTTTAACAAATAAACTTACTTGATAAATATTATTATTTTTATATAATTTATCATAATCATTATTACTTAAATAAATAGTATCCATGTCATCATATTCACTACCAAATATCTTTTTAAAATTATTCTTATTATAAACTTTTACATTACTTAAACTTATTTCTTTATTAGTATACATATTACTAAACTTAATATTTAAACTATCTTTCATACAATTATAACTCTTACAATTATATGAATAATTTTCACTTATATATACTTGACCTTCACTTAGTATATCACTAGTTTTTATATTAGGATTTACATTTTGAGAGTTATCACTTATAAATACTTTAGTTGTACCATAAACTTGTTCAACATGATTTTCTACATAATTATATATTTTATCACTTACATAACTTGTAACCATCCAGTTATACTTTTCAAAAACACTTACTCCAACTATCTTAACTTTTATTTCATCACTTCCACTATTAATAGAAACTTCTTTATTAATAAGTTCACTACCCATGTCTTCTATATAATAATTTTCTTTTGACCCACTTACTATTATTTCATTATCATTAAGAGGCATTCTTCCATACTTAAGTTTACCCTTAAACTCTTCTAATTTCATAAAATTACTATCTAAAAATATATTTTCATAATCTATTAAACTCATACTATAATCATACACATAATCATTAGTTATAACTTTATCTACATTACTAATACTTTTTAACTTATTAATTTCTTCATTAGTAAAACTAGAATTATCTTTCTTTTTAACTATAACTCTTTTATTTGCATCAGTCTCATTAAAGAAACTATTATATGTATTATTAGTACTCTCTAATTCTAAAAATGCAGAGTAAACTCCAACTATACTAATTAATACAAAAGCATAAACAAAAGTAAGTAGTAAAAACTTAGGTACTATATTAAATGTATTTCTAATTCCTAATCTTAAATTACTTATTACTTTAGTTTTCTTAAATTTACTTGTATTTACTTCTTTTACCTCATTTTTATCTTTTAATTTCATGTCTTCAATAACACTACCATCATGCATAGTAATCCTTCTAGTAGCATACTCACTTATTTGTTCAAAGTTATGAGTAACAACTATTACTAATTTATATTTACTAATTTCATAAAGAAGTTTAAGCACACTTTTTGCATTTTTACTATCCAAGTTTCCAGTAGGCTCGTCAGCTATAATAATAGGTGTATCTTTAGCTAAGCATCTTGCAATAGAAACTCTTTGCTGCTGACCACCTGATAACTGTGAAGGCTTGTTCTCAGTTTTATTGCCTAAGCCTAAAATCTCCAGTAATTTAACTGAGCGAGACTCTCTTTTTTCTTTGCCAGTACCTGAATAAATAGCAGGAACCTGCACATTCTCCATCGAATTTAAATGCCCTAATAAATGGTAGCGCTGGAAAATAAAGCCAAAGAAATCACGTCTTAAGGAGGCCAGCTCATCAGGTAACATGTTAAAAGTGTCATGACCGTCGACCTGATAACTACCTTCAGTTGGTGTATCAAGACAGCCTATGATATTCATTAAAGTAGATTTACCAGATCCTGATGGACCAATGATAGCAACTAGCTCACCTTTATTGATGGTAAGGTTGATGCCATGCAGTACTTCTACTTTAGACTCGCCTTGTCCAAAAGACTTTTTAATGTCTTTTAAATTCAAAAGCACTTTACTCATTAGAATGGACCTTTTCTACGTCTATCATTCTTCATGGCAGCTTCTTCAGCTGTTTTTACATCATCACCGATAACTACTCTATCCTCAGGTGTAATGCCTGAGATA
>OJAW01001576.1_pt1 | contig 12862 bp, 5 predicted proteins | sample 1589151 | NCBI WGS metagenome assembly OJAW01 (sample SAMN03283290) | human gut metagenome | biome: human-associated habitat; material: feces | host: Homo sapiens | place: Peru | collected 2012 | reverse complement strand
CTCGTCAGAGGGAGCCTGTGTTTGTGCTAAATTTTCAATTTGTTATATACTGAAAGTTATTATAAATACGTCAATTTCCACGGCGGGAGCAAGCCCCCGCCCTACAACGTAAAGGGAAATTTGAGGGTCGTTATACGGCTGTTAGCAAATTAAAATTTATGTTAAACATTAGTTAAAATTATACCGATTTATAATTACAGATAGCAAACAAAGGTGAACTTTGTTTGAATAAAAATTATAATCGATGAAATCTAAAAAGCAAGGGTATTATGAACTCACTTTGCTCGCCCTTGCTTTTAATCTTTCATCTCTTTCTTTTAAAACTTGTTCAAGTTGTTTTTGATTGTCTATTCTCATTTGCTCTCTTTTTATTGGATCTTGTCTATGACCTTCAATTTTTTTAGTTTCATAAAATATATTGTAGTATTTAACTTTAACCTTTTTAGTTAACACATTTTCGAATACTTGGATTTCAGCACCTTTATATATTAACTTTATGGAATTATCTTGATTCAATATTTGATAATAATTATTTTTCCAAGAAAACATATTTCCGTTAAGTATAGTTCTAGTATCTCTAATGCATAGAATATTAGATAAATCAGTATTATCTAATGAAACAAAAGCAGTTTCATTTTCTTTTGGCTCATAAGCATATTTCTCATTAAGATAATTACAATAAAAGTTATTAAAAAATATATTTAATTCATCAATAGATTTAATACCATATCTTTTAATATCATTTATTAATATATTTTGAATAGTGTTATTCCATTTTTCTACTTTTCCTTTAGCTTGAGGTGTGTTAGCAGCAATTATATTAATACCTAAATCTTCACACATATGACCAAAATTAGTTAAATTACCATCGATAGGGCTTATTAAAATAGTATGTTTATCACAGTATATGTTTTCTGGAATACCATATTTTGTAACTAATATTTCTAGCATATGAACATAGCCTTCTAAACATTCAGTAGGCATAAACCATCCACATAAAGCTTCACCTGTGGCATCGTCAATAGCTAAATGTAAAGATGATTTTCTTGCATTTTGAAACCAATCATGAGGAGTACCATCAATCATAATTAGAATACCTCTTTGTGGAGAAGGTTCTCTTAAAGGATGACTATCATAATCTTTATTAAAACATCTATGTTTTATAGGCTTTATCCATTGAAACTTTTCATACAAGGATTCATAAAAAGAATAACTTCTTACTTTAAGATTGTTCTCTTTTACTATTTTAGTCATATTAGGATTCCAAATAACATCTTCATGATAAATATCTTGAAATTGTGTTATACTAATAACTGGATATTTATTCTTAAAGTTCTTAATAAATTCAATTTCTTTGGATGATGGTGAATTATTAGAAGGTTTATTAGTTAGGCCATGAACTAAAATAGAATCAATATCCTTTTTATTTAATAATTTAGAGAAGTTAATAATTTGTAATTTTGTATATCCAGTAAGGGAACCAATTTGAGAGTAGGAATAATTATTTAAACCATTTAATTTATCTTGAACAAGTTTTAATGCATATGGTTTATTATGCATAATAAAATATACCTCCTTATAAGATATATTTTACTATGGTAAAGGTATAATTTTAACTAATGATAAGGTATAATTTCTAAAAAGGATTAACAAATATATCCAATTTATTGAATAAATAAAAAATATTTGATATACTTAAATTGTTAAAAAAGACGCTAGTACAGGTCTACTTATAGATTTTTTGTGCTAGTTTTTATTTAATAGTAGGCGGAGGTAAAAGAAGTATGGACCCAAGAAAAGAAATGATAATCATCGATAACGAAATAGTAACACCCAAAATATCCTATTGCAGGTATAACCACATCAACTATACCTACGTAATAAAATACAAAAATAGTAGTAAGTTTTACAATTATCAAGCATATAGAGTAAAGCATTTAACAGTTTCAGAACAAATAGACCTAACAAAATATAACATCTTCATAAATAACATTAAAGTAAAAGATATAAAAGAAGTCTATGAATTTAACTACGGAAATAACTATTACTACCACATGATTTTAAACAATAATACACATCAAGACTACCTAGATACCCAAGTAAAAATAATAAGCAATAACAAAGATGTAATAGAATACATGCAAAAGGCCGCTGACATAACATCACTTAGTACCGAGGATGGAAAGAAGATACTAAGTGAGCAGATGAAGAAAGTAGAAGTAGATAATCTAGATACAGCATTATCAAACTATCTAAAACTATCAAATAGTATAATAAAAGGAAATGACATAGACTTTCTAATATTTCCCTTTGGTTGTAATTCTAGTCAGTATAAAGCCGTAGAAAATGCTATAAATAATAAAGTAAGTGTTATTGAGGGTCCTCCAGGAACAGGCAAGACACAAACAATACTAAATATCATAGCCAATATACTAATAAGAAATATGAACTGTCAAGTAGTATCAAATAATAATGCTGCTATCGAAAACATCGAAGAGAAACTAAAAAAATACAACCTAGACTTCTTTGAAGCACTCTTAGGAAAAAGCGCCAATAAAAATAATTTTATAGAAAACCAAACAGATAACATTCCATCGTTTAAAGAGTACGAAAATATAAATATTGAAGATATAACCAATGTAATAAAAAATAACAATAGCATAGTAAAACAAATCTATACCAGTAGACAAAAGATAGCCATACTAACTCAAAGTAAAAATGACCTAACACTAGAATACAAATACTTTAAAGAATACATGAAAAATCAGAACATTAACCTTATAGAACTAACAAGAATAAATCCAAATAACTTGCAAAAATTATGGAATGAATTGATAAACACCGATAAATTAACATTATTAAATAAATTAAAATATATATTCATATATCAAATAGGAGACTTCTCATTATATAAAAATAATATTGAAATAATAATAAATACAATTCAAAATAATCTATACCAAACACAAATAAAATCCTTAGAAGAACAAATAACCAAAGAACAATCCTTTGTAGAAAAAAATAAATATATAGAAACAGCCTTTATAAACTCATCAATGACTTATCTAAAAAAATACCTATCACAAAAATACAAAGAACCAAGAAAAAAATATACATATCAAGAAATAAAGAAAAATAGTACTAATTTTATAAAGGATTATCCAGTTATACTAAGCACAACCTACTCATCAAGAAATACTTTCAAAGAAGATTTTAAGTTTGACTATATAATAATGGATGAATCAAGTCAAATAGATGTAGTAACAGGCCTATTAGCATTATCATCCGCTAAATACGCCGTTGTAATAGGAGATGAAAAACAATTACCAAATGTCGTACCAGATATAATAAAAGAAAAGACAGAAAAAATATTCAAAGAATACAATATAGATAATGGTTATAGTTATTCATTAAATAGTTTCTTAAGTAGTATCAAAAATATCATAGAAGAAGTACCAAAAGTAATGTTAAAAGAACACTATAGATGTCATCCTAAAATAATAAACTTCTGTAATAAAAAGTTCTATAATAATGAACTAGTAATAATGACTGAAGATAAAGATGAGCAAGATGTTATAAAAGTAATAAAAACCAATAAAGGAAATCATAAAAGAGATAATACAAGTCAAAGACAATTAGATATAATAAAAGAAATACTACCAAAGATAAAAACTAATGATATAGGAATAATAGCCCCATATAATAATCAAGTAGATTTAATAAAACAAAATATCCAAGATATAGAAGTAAGTACAGTTCATAAGTTTCAAGGTAGAGAAAAAGATGCCATAATAATATCAACAGTAGATGATGAAATATCAGACTTTGTAGCGGACTCTAATATCTTAAATGTAGCCATATCTAGAGCAAAGAAAGAATTAATATTCATAGTAACTGGTAATAATATAAAGAATCAAAATATAAAAGATTTTATAGATTATACCAAATATATAAATATGGAAGTAGAAGAAAGTAATATATATTCAGTATTCGATTTATTATACAAACAATATGAAAAAGAAAGATTAGACTATTTTAAAAAACATAAAAAGATATCAGACTATGATTCAGAAAATATCATGTATCATTTATTAAATAAAGTATTAGAAGATTATAAAGACTTAACATTTACTTTTAGATATCCAGTAAATATATTAATAAAAGATAAAACATTACTAACGGAAGAAGAAAGAAAATATGCTTCTCATCATAATACTCATATAGATTTCTTAATATATAATAAAATAAGTAAAATACCATTATTAGCGGTAGAAGTAGATGGATATAAATATCATAAAAAAGATAATAAACAAAAAGAAAGAGATATATTAAAGAATAATATACTATCTAAATATAATATACCATTAATAAGATTAACTACTAATGGTAGTAGAGAAGAAAGTATTATAAGAAGTAAATTAGATGAGATAGTTAATGATAAATAATTATATATATTTTATTATGTTCACTATAAGCCTTACTATGTAAGTCTTATTAGTGTTGTTATTAGCCTAAGGTCTAATAACAATATGCTTATTGCATCTATTATATATAAGCTATAGATATATACTAATATTATTTTAGTATGGAGAAATTTGTTTAAATTTGTTGATTAAATAAAAATAATTTGATATACTTAATTTAGTTAAAGAAGGACGCTAGTACAGGTCTATTTAATAGATTTTTTTGTGCTGGTGTTTTTTTGTATTAACTAGAAGTAGGAGTTGAAGTATAGTGGAATATAAAATCGATGGAAATTTAGTGAATTGTCAACATGATTTGAATGGCAATGAAATTCTAAAGAGTGATGTAATTAAATCTTGGAATACCAATATTAATTATGAAATGTTAGAAGAAAAATTAAGAAAGCCACAAATAGGAGCATTATATGCCATAAAATCACATTTTACAATCTGCAATGATGAAGCTACAGTTGTAATGCCGACAGGAACAGGAAAAACAGAGACCATGTTATCATATATAGTTAGTGAAAAGATAGAACAGGTTCTGATTATAGTACCAAGTGTTTTGTTACGTGATCAAACATATTGCAAATGTAAAACATTAGGATTAATTTCTCAATTTAAAATTTTAAATGACACTGCTCTTTTACCAAATGTATGTCTGCTAAAGAAAACTCCCAATTCAGCAGAGGATTTAGAGAACGTTATAAAAAATATGAATATTATTGTTACTACTATAAATATTATGTCAAGATTTGATGATGAACAGATAATGACCCTAAAGAAGTCATGCGACACCGTAATAATTGATGAAGCCCATCACGTGGCTGCTAAAACCTGGAGTGAAATTAAGTCAAAGATAAAGAAGTTAAGAATAATACAATTTACTGCAACACCATTTAGAAATGATAATAAAAAAATTGATGGAAAAATTATATACAACTATCCATTAAAGAATGCACAACAAGAAGGTTATTTTACAAAAATAAAATTTAATCCTATTATTGAATATGATAAAAATAATTTTGATATTGCTATTGCAGAAAAGGCAATTTCAATTTTAAAAAAAGATATTAATAATGGGTATGCCCATTTGCTTTTAGTAAGAGCTAGCACAAAGGAAAGAGCATTATATTTATTTAATAATATATATAATAAATATTATAGTAATTATAATCCCGTTTTGATAACCAGTTCTCAAACTAAAGCTCAAAACAGAGAAAACTTGATGAAATTGAAGAAATTACAATCAAGAATAGTAGTTTGTGTGGATATGTTTGGTGAAGGAATAGATTTGCCAAATTTAAAAATAGCTGCTATTCATGATAAATATAGAAGCCTACCAATAACTCTTCAATTCGTAGGTAGATTTGCAAGGGTTAATAATGAAAAAATAGGTGAAGCTTCACTTATAGCAAATGTTGTTAACGAGAAAGTAAATGAAGAAATAAAACGTTTATATTCACTAGATTCTAATTGGGATTACATAATTAGTGATTTATCTAAAGTTGCAATAAACAAAGAAATCTCATTTCAAAGTTTTATGAATGGTTTTAATTTAGAGCAATTAAGCGAAATTTCAATAAAACAACTAATTCCAAAAGTTAGCATGATAGCGTATACCACTGACATAACTGAATGGAATATTGATAATTGGAAAAAAATATTTAATGAAGAATTATCGGTTATTTCTGTCAATGAGGAAAAAAACACATTTGTTATTATTGAATCAGTTGAATCTTCAATTCCATGGACTACAAATAAAATTATAACTAATAAAACATTAGAGTTACATGTTGTTTATTGGAACAAGGAAAAAAGAACAGTTTTCATAAATTCATCTAGTAAAAATGTATCTAATATGATTGCAGAAAAAATATTTAATACAAATAAAAAGATAAGCGGAGATGTTGTATTTAGGGCACTATCTGGAATAAATAGATTAATGATGGCTTCTGTTGGATTGAGAACAGCAATTAATGGCCCAATAAGGTATAAAATGTATGCCGGAATTGATATAGCCTCCGGAATAAGTGATTCAGCAGCAGGAAATTCAACAAAATCTAATATTTTTGGGACAGGATATAATGGCAATGGAAAGGTATCCATCGGCTGTTCTTACAAAGGAACTATTTGGTCTAAATGGGTAGAGACAATAGATTTTTGGAGAGAGTGGTGTGATAATATTTTAGAAAAAATATTAGATGAATCAATTAATACCCAAGATATTTTAAATACCGCATTAGTTCCAAAAGTTATTAAAAAGCGGCCAGAACTTGTACCTATTTTGATAGAATGGCCAGATGAGTTATCAATTGAAGACTATAATAAATATGAAATCAAATATGGTGTGAATGAATATAGTTTAGATGAAATTGATTTAAATTTAATAAATATAGAAAATATAACAGAAAATATTACATTCACTATAAATGGTTTGAAATTTGAACTTGAAATTACTGATAAAGGATATAAGTTTATAAATAAATCAGGGAAAAAAATAGAATTATATAAAAATAATCATCTTGTAGGTAACTTGAATAAATATTTTAATGATAATCCACCAAGAATATATTTTGAAAATCAAAGTTCATTAGAAGGCAATTTATTTATAGAAATTAATAAAGATATTTCTAATTATTTTAATAAAGAAAGGATAATAAGTGAAAATTGGAAAGGTGTTAATATTTCACGAGAATCTCAAACTAATGAAAAGTTAAAAAATTCTATTCAGTATCACATTATTGAAAAGTTAAAGAAAGAAAATAAATATGATATTATATTTGATGATGATGGCTCAGGAGAAATAGCGGATATAGTGACATTAAAAGAAGAAGAAAAAAATGTAATCTTTGAATTATATCATTGCAAATATAGTAAGGAAAAACAACCTGGTTCTAGAATAGGAGATTTATATGAAGTCTGCGGCCAATGTCAAAAATCTATCAAGTGGCGTGCTAATATAGATGTCATTATTAACCATATGTTACATAGAGAATCATGTGCTAATAAATGTGGATATTCCAGAATAGAACTTGGTGACATAGAAACTATATATAGGTTTGAAAATATATTAAAATATAAAAAAGTTGAAATGAAAATATTTATAGTTCAACCAGGAGTTGATTCTAAAAAAATAACACAAGATATGATATATTTATTAAGCTGTACACAATCATATTTAATTGATACATATGGTGTTTCACTATCGATTATATGTACATAATTAAGTTAGCTATGAAAATTCATAATTAATTATTGACTTTATTAGAATTGGGAGTAGTAAGCATATAAAAGTATATTTTAATAACCTTATTAGTTATAATAATTATATTTATATCTGTTAAATTATATATAATATTCACCAACAGAAAGAAAAAATGCAAATATAAATGATTCATTAAATGACTTAAAAAATAAATATTAAATGATATAATATACAATCGAGGAGGTAACACTATGAAATCATTATTTGATTATATAGATGGTAATAGTTTTTTAACTACAATAATAGGTATTATTGTAGGTTGGATATTAAATTTTATATCAACTATATATTTTGATAAAAAAAAGGAAAGGCGAAGAAAACAGGAATTAGAAAGAATAGAAAAGCAAAAACGATTTGAAAATAAACCTGAGCTTCAAATAGATAAGAATAATAGTGATAATAATATTGATATGGAGATTTTTATTGGTACTTTTAAAGTTGAATACAGTAAAGAAAAAGAATATAAAATCAGTTATTCACAAAATATTAAAAATAAAGAAGATCATTGCTATAAAGATATTGTTATAAAAAATATAGGAAAAAGCGATATTGAATGTTTAGACATAGTTTCGACAAATAAAAAAGGACTTATATTATGTGATTACAATTCACTAAATAATTTAGTCGATAACGAATTGATATGTTATGATTATTGTTATGACAAAAAAATAAGAGTTGGAGAAAGTATTAAGATCAGGATTTATTATGAATATAACAAACAACCACATTTAATGTGGAGCTCTACCTTAGCATTTTTATTTGAAGATCAGAATCATAACTATTGGGAACAACCATTTTTTTACGAAAAAGACAATATATACGCACCATATGAAATATCGTATAAAGAATTAAAAAAAGCAGTAACTACAGACGATGCGTATGAATGTTTTGAACATCCATGGCTATGGTGAACATAGTGTGTCATAAAATTTAAAAAAAATACAAATAACAGTATTGTATATTTAATGTTTTTCTAGTTATGACTATTAAATTTGACAAAAAACTGTTATACTGTATATAGGAGGTACTAAAAATGATTAAAAAGGAAAATGTTAAGCATCTATTAGAATTAATGCATTTTACTACAGATGATGATAATATATATGTTAAATTTTTTGATAATTCAGCATGCATTATGGTCAATTTGAAGGATGAACTAATTAAATATCCTGACGAATTAAAAGTAAATGATAAGACAACATCAAATTTTGAACATCCAGAAAATTTTGTTGTCTTAGAATGTGTAACAAGGCTACTAACAAAGGGATACTTCGCTAGGAATATCGAATTAGAACCAAGGTGGCAATTAGGAAGAGGAGCTTCTGGCGGCAAAGCAGATATATTAATAAAAGATAACAATGGACATGAATTTTTAATAATAGAATGTAAAACATTTGGTGAAGAATTTGATAAAGCATGGCAAAAAACATTAATTGATGGAGATCAGTTATTTAGTTATGCACAGCAAATAAAGAAGACCCAATATTTATGCTTATATACTTCGAATATAGATGATAATAAATTAATTTATACAGATAGAATAATGACACTGAAGGATAATGAAGACTTTTTAAAGACTTTAAAAATATCTCAAAGATTAAGATACAAAGAAGCATCCGATGTAAAAGAATTGTATAGAGTATGGAAAAATGTTTATAATTTAGAATATGAAGAGACTGGAATTTTCGAAGATGAAGTTGCACCATATGAAATTAATAAAATTTATTCTATTAAAGATTTGAAAAGTGTAGGATTTGAAGATACTCAAAAAAAATATAATGAATTTGCAACAATTTTAAGACAACATAATGTATCAGGCCATGAAAATGCATTTGATAAATTAATTAATATATTTTTGGCAAAAATAGTAGATGAAATTCAGCATCCTAACAGTTTGAAATTTAACTGGAAAGGAATAGCATTTGATGACTACTATCAATTACAAGATAGGCTACAAAAATTATATAAGGACGGAATGCAAAAATTTCTTAATGAAGAAGTTACTTATATAGATAATAAACAAATAACAAGTGCGTTTAAGTTGTTTAAAAATGATCCAGACGCTACAAAAGATAAAGTCATGTCTTATTTCAGGGAATTAAAATTTTTTACTAATAATGATTTTGCTTTTATAGACGTTCATAATGAAGAATTGTTTAAACAAAACTCAGAAATATTATTAAAGATGGTAAAAATGTTTCAAGATATTAAATTGAAAACAGAAGAACAAAATCAATTTTTAGGAGATTTATTTGAAGGATTTCTTGACGACGGTATAAAGCAAAGTGAGGGCCAATTTTTTACGCCTCTTCCTATAACAAGATTCATTGTTTCGTCTTTACCATTGAAAGAAATAATAGAAGAAAATGATAATTATCCTAAAGTAATTGATTACGCTTGTGGAGCTGGGCATTTCTTAAACGAATATGCTTCTCAAGTAAAAAGATATTTTAATTCAGAAGAAGAATTACAAAACTGTTATTCAGAAATAGATGGGATTGAAAAAGAGTATAGGTTATCAAAAGTATCAAAAGTATCTGCGTTTATGTATGGACAAGATAATATTAATATTACATATGGAGATGCGTTAGCTGATAATAAAAATATAAAAGATGGTCAATATGATATTTTGATAGCAAATCCACCATATTCGGTAAAGGGATTTCTAGAAACATTAACAGAAGAAGAGAGAAATAAATATAGTTTAACTAAATTAGTTAATAAAAATGCATATTCAACAAATAATTCCATTGAAACGTTCTTTGTCGAAAAAGCCAAACAATTGTTAAAACCAGGAGGTGTAGCAGGTATAATATTACCAGCATCTTTATTGACAAATGGAAGTAATTTATATACTTCTGCGAGAGAAATAATATTAAAAAACTTTGATGTAATCAGTATTGTTGAATTACCAAGTGGAACTTTTGGTGCAACAGGTACTAATACAGTTACGCTGTTTTTAAGAAAAAAAGATGAAAATCCGCCTTTAGCTGAACATTTTAAGAATAGGGTTGATTCTTGGTTCAATGGTAATTTTGATAAAGATGAAGTTTTTGATGATAAAGAAATACTAGTGTCATATTTGAAAATGCAAAATATAGAATATAATGATTATATTGAATTATTAACCAGTCATGAATTAAATGAGAATTTAAAAAATCATGATATGTTTAAGGCATATTTGAATGATTCAAAAGTAAAAAGTATATCAAAAATATTAGAACTAGAAAAAGATAAGTTATATTATTATATGTTAGCTAGTGAACAAGAAAATTCTGTAATTGTTGTAAATGCTCCTTCATCAAAAGATGATATAAAAAGGTATTTAGGGTACGAATGGTCAAATAGAAAAGGGTCAGAAGGAATTAAATATATAGGTGCAAATAGCAATGATAATGATAGCACATTATCAAAAAATAAAGGTATAGAAAAAATTAATACACCATTATTTAATCAGGAAGATTTATTTGATAATAATAAGATCAATTCATGTATTAGAAATTGTTATTTAGGAAAAGAAATAATAACATCAGATAAAAAGCAAGTCAAAAAAAATAAATTGGTAGATTTGTTGAATTTTAACAAGACGACATTTGATAAATCAATTTCTTTAAATATTACGGAAAAAATTGTTGTAAAGAGTAAGTATGAAGTTGATAAACTATCAAACCTAACATCAGATATACTTAAAGGTCAATCAATAACAAGAGAATCTACTAATGAAGGTAATTACAAAGTAGTAGCAGGTGGTACTGATTATGCATATAAAATAGATAAATATAATCGCGATGAGAATATAATAACCATTTCGGCTTCTGGAGCAAATGCAGGCTTTGTAAATTTCTGGAAAGAAAAAATATTTGCATCAGATTGTACAACAATAAAGGGAAAAAATGATGTAGAAACAAAGTATATATACTATTATTTAAAAAGCATACCTAATATAATGGAATCATTTAAAAAAGGTGCTGCTCAACCACATGTTTATCCTGATGATATTAAAAATATTCCAATACCATTAGCACCAACAGATATTCAGGAAAAGATTATATCAGAGTGTGAAAAAACAGATGAGGAGTATTTATTATTAAAAGCAAATATAGAAAAATGTAAAAAGACGATTGATGATCTATTTAAAAACAAGCAAAGTAATACAATTGATATGAGATTAGATAATAAAGATAAGTTTAAATTATCTATAGGAAGTAGAGTATTAAAAAGTGAATTAATCGATGATGGGAGAATTCCTGTAATTAGTGCTAATGTAAACGAAATATTTGGAAAAATTGACAAAGAAATTATTGATGATTACTCATCACCATATATATTATGGGGAATAGATGGCGATTGGATGGTAAGATACCTAGAAAAAGGAATTAGATTTTATCCAACCGATCATTGTGGCTATATAAAGGTGTTAGATGATAACATTAATCCATTATATTTGTCAAAAATAATTGAAATTGAAGGAAAAAAGCAAAGATTTTCAAGAAGTAATAGAGCTTCTACCGATAGAGTATCTTCTTTAGTTATAAAATTGCCTTCTAAAGATATTCAAAATGAAATCGCAAAGCAAGTAAAAGAATTAACTGAAAAAATTACCAAAACGGAAGAATTATTACATGATTATGAAAATAAAAAAACAAAAATTGGTGTTGAGAATTTTACAAATTCTATTTAAATAATAATGTATAAAATTAGAAAAAATATAATTGAGAAGATAAAAATTTTCTTCTCATTTTTTCTATTTTTATTTAAAAGTAACAAGATAATAAACAGAAAAAATTAATAATTTAAAACTATAAAGCATCCATTATTCTTAATTTTTTTGAAAATAATTTATAATATTTTTTCGCTTTTTTTTAAATGCTAAACTGTCAGAGACTTTTTAGTAGGTTTTAGGAATGTTTCCTAACAAGCTGTGGGTGTGTAGACACCATGCTTGGTACTTTGAATATATATAGTCTGTAAGACCTAATCGCAAAATCGAAAATAGCATAATTTTTACTATAATAAATTTAGTATTATTTTTACCTAATACTAAAGAATATTTTAGAAAATAATGATATAATAGTATATAGAAAAGGAGATGATTTTCCTATGAAATGTACTTTAATGAATAAAAATATAG
>OJAW01001575.1_pt1 | contig 12863 bp, 16 predicted proteins | sample 1589151 | NCBI WGS metagenome assembly OJAW01 (sample SAMN03283290) | human gut metagenome | biome: human-associated habitat; material: feces | host: Homo sapiens | place: Peru | collected 2012 | reverse complement strand
TATCATCAATAAATTTTTCTGTCATTATTCCACCACCTTAGGGACCTTAACCCTGTTACCCTCATATTCTTTAACATTAATTTTCATATCATCAAAACAAATTTCATTATCATAAGAATCATCTCTTAAATAACTGTCATCAAGCTCTAAATCAAAAGGAAAAGTCATTGGACTAACATCATCAATGTCCTCTATTTTACCAATCAAATCCATTTGTTTCAATATAACATCAAACTCATTTTCCAAAGTCTTATACTCATCATCATTCATTTCAAACATAAGCTTTTTAGCATAAAGTTCTAAATTATCTCTTGTAATCATAAAGACCTCCTTCTAAATCATTAATATTATAGCAATTTTATATACAAAAAACAAGAGACTTTTAATCTTCTCCCTCAAAAAGTCTCCTTTGCATGCCATAAGGATTATCCAAATACAATCTATAAAGATTATATATTTTAGTATCTTCATATTTAGTAATTTTAAAATTATTATCTAAGTCCAATATTACTCCCTTATAATAAGAAATCAAAATAGGAGAATGTGTTGCTATAATAAATTGACTTCCCCTTTTTACTAAATCATCTATTAAACATAAAAGAGTCATTTGTCTTTCTGGGGATAAAGCCGCCTCTGGTTCATCTAAAATATATAAGCCATTATCACCAAATCTATTTTTAACAAGTTTTATAAAAGATTCACCATGTGAACAGTTATGTAAGTTTCCACCATAAGATCTGTAAAGTTTAAAATATTGATCTTCTTCAACTAATCGTTGCACTTCTGAAGAAAAATTATAAAAACTTTCTGCTCTAAGAAAGAATTTATTTTCAGGATAGTTATGTCTGGATATTTTTAAATAATTAGACAAATTTGAAGTAGTGTTTTTAGTAACAAAATTAAAATTCTGTGTTCCACCTTCAGCATTGAGCCCCATTGCCACCGCTATTGCTTCTATAAAAGTAGATTTGCCAGTACCATTTTCACCCACAAAGAAAGTAACTGATTCTGTAAATTTTAATTCATCAAAATTTTTAATAATTTCAATATTAAAGGGATATTCATCAAAGCTACTTATTCTATCTCTATTAAGACTTATCTTATCAATAAATAAATTTGTTTTCAAAATAATCACCTCTAAAATAATTATATCAAAAATATCTTTTTTTTACATTAAATAGTCAAAATTAGATAATAATTATTTCAATCTTGGTAATAATATTATCATAGTATTACAAAATAAAAATAATTTATTATAATAAAACTAGTTTTTGGAGGTAAAAATGAAGTTAGGTGAAAAAATAAAATATCTAAGAAAAAGTAAAGGGATATCACAAGAAGAATTAGCAGCAATGTTAAAAATCAACAGAAATTTTCTATCTAGAATAGAAACAGGTAAATCAGAACCAAATGCTGGTATATTAAGAAATATCGGTCAAATATTTAATGTTGATTTAAATTCTCTACTAGATATAACCAATAGTGAAGAACAAAGCATTGATAAAATAAAATATATAAATGAAAATTGTAAATATCTTCAAGATAAAGACTTAGAATTTATTGTAAGAATAATGACAATAATGCGTGAAGAATATGTAAAAATAAGTACAGATGCAGATTAAGAATGATATTTTTATCATTCTTTTTATATACTTTAATATGAATAATAAAAATGAAAATCTTCTAAAAGAAGTAAATATAGATATCATTTTTTTCTTTTTAGTAATAGTTAAATCACTAGTTTCTTTCTACATAATAACAGAAAAAAAGAAAAGCATTTTAAATATTCCTAGTATTACTAATGAAGAAGCCAATAAATTATATTACTATAATCGTAGATTAAATGTCGTAATAGCCATTTATTTCTTTCTAAATGCCTATAGTAATTATCAAGATAGTGATCCAAAAAATAATACTGGAGAAAGATACTTACTAGCCGCCACCTTCTTTATTTTAATCGGTTCTCTTTTATATCTGCCATTAGGAAATAGTAATTTAATAATAGAAAACTAGTATAAAAATATTTTCCTATTACATAATAAAAAAGAAAGGAAGATATGTATGCTATCAAAATATTATTTAAACGATTACTTTCCTCTTATCGATTCACCATTACTTAAAGAAAGAGAATACATGAAAACAGATATAAGAGAAGAAGTAAATAAATACATTATGGAAATAGATTTACCAGGATTAAAAAAAGAAGATATACTAATAAATTATGAAAATGGTTATCTAACAATTAAAGCAGTTAAAAAAGTAGAGCTTAAAACAGAAGTATATGTAAGAAGGGAAAGGTTTTATGGTGAAGTAAAAAGAAGTTTCTATATCGGTGAAAAAAAAGAATCAGATATAAAAGCCAACTACGAAAATGGTATTTTAACTATATCTTTTCCTAAAGAAGAAACTCCTAAAAAAGAAATACCAAATATAACTATTAAATAGACTAGTAAAAAACTTCTAGTCTATTTTTAAATATAATGGTATAATTAACTTGAGGTGCAAAAATGAATATAAGTAATAAATGGAAAGATTATGAATGTATAAAAACAGGAAATGGAGAAAAATTAGAAAGATGGAAAAATATTATTCTAATAAGACCAGATCCTCAAATAATATGGAGTAAAAAAGAAAAATGGAATAACTTTGATGCCCACTATCACAGAAGTAAAGAAGGCGGAGGTTCATGGGAATTTAGAAAAAAATTACCAGAATATTGGACTGTAAATTATAATGATTTAACATTTAAAGTATCTCCTACTAATTTTAAACATACTGGTATATTTCCTGAACAAGCAGCAAATTGGGATTTTATCCAAACCAAAGTAAAAGAATACAAAGAAAATCATAATGAAATGAAAGTATTAAACTTGTTTGCATACACAGGATGTGCTTCAATGGCAGCTTCTAGCGCCGGAGCAGATGAAGTAGTCCATGTTGATGCTTCTAAAGGAATAAATGAATGGGCCAAAGAAAACATGCAGTTATGTCACCTAGAAAATAACAAAATAAGATTTATAACTGAAGATACTATAAAATTCTTAGAAAGAGAACAAAGAAGAGGTAGAAAATATGAAGGTATAATTATGGATCCTCCAAGTTATGGTCGTGGTCCAAATAAAGAAGTATGGAAATTTGAAAATGATTTTCCAAATCTATTAGACAATGTAAAAAAAGTTTTATCTGATGATTTTTCATTCTTGTTAATCAGCTGCTACACAACCGGTATAAGCCATATCTCTCTTGAAAATATCTTAAAGCAAAATTTCCCTAACTACAAAATAGAAACTGGTGAGAACTGTCTACCTGTAACTGAAGACAATCTAATATTACCATGTGGAATATATGGAAAAGTTACCAAAAATTAATATAATATATGAAGATAATCATCTTCTAGTAGTAGAAAAGCCAGTTAATATACCAGTTCAAGAAGATATAAGTAAAGATATAGATATGATAACATTATTAAAAGATTATCGTATTAAAAAAGAAAATAAAAAAGGCGATGCCTATATAGGCTTAGTTCATAGACTAGATAGACCAGTTGGAGGAATTATGGTATTTACTAAAACTTCCAAAGCTGCTTCTAGATTAAGTGAAGAAATAAGAAATAATACCTTTCATAAAACATATCTAGCAGTAATTGAGGGTACCATGCCTAAAGAAGATAAATTAGAAGATTATCTTATCAAAGATAAAAATAAAAATATTAGTTATATAACTACTAAAGATAAAGGCAAATATTCAGCTTTAAAATACAAAGTTCTAAATACAAAAAATAATTTATCATTAGTAGAAATAAATCTAATTACAGGCCGTTCCCATCAAATAAGATTACAATTTGCTAGTAGAAGCCATCCCTTAGTAGGAGACTCCAAGTATGGAGATAACCCCAATAATATAAATATAGCTTTATTTGCTAAATCTATAACATTCACCCATCCAACTACTAAAGAAAAATTAACATTTACTCTTGGTATGCCAAATAGATACCCATTTAACATATTTTAAAAATCACATAATTATACCATATTTAAATTCTATAATTATAAACGAGGAGGAATTAATCAAATATGAATAATAATATAATAACTTATGATTTACTAATATGGATTGGACTACTGATAACAATAATATCACAAATATTAGTATCAGCATCCTATAGTAGATTTAAAAAGAAACTAAATAATAAAGATATCACTGGCTTTGATGCTGCCAGAAAAATATTAGACAAAAACGGTCTTAAAGACATAATGGTACTTGAAACAAAAGGTAATCTAACCGATCATTATGATCCAACCAGAAAAGTGATTAAATTATCTACAGATATTTATCATGGTTCAAGTATAGCATCAGTTGCCGTAGCAGCCCACGAATGTGGTCACGCTATTCAAGATAAAGAAAACTATAAACCAATGCGAATAAGAAGTAAAATAGTTCCCACTGTTAACATATGTACAAAACTTGGTTATCTTGCCATTGTAATAGGAGCAATCTTTTCATATAAACTAATGGAAATAGGTATAATTCTATTACTTGCCCTATTAGCTTTTCAACTAATAACTTTACCAGTAGAATTTAATGCTTCTAGTAGAGCATTAAAACAATTAAAAGAATTAAAGTTATTAGATAGTGAAGAAATTCCTAATGCTAAAAGTATGTTATCAGCGGCAGCTTTCACTTATGTAGCAGCCATGTTATCAACACTATTAGAAATACTAAGATATGTATTAATCTTTACAGACAGGGACAACTAGTCCTTTTCATTTTATCAATAATATGCTATAATAAAGCACATAAAGGAGTCTAATTATGAAAGAAAATTATTACAAAAAATTTATACGTTTTTTAAAAGAACACAATTTATATGATGCAGAAGCGTTAGAGTATTTACGCAATAATGGAGTATTTTTTGACTTTTTAGAGGAAGAAAATCGTGATTTCATAGGTTGTAGATATATACTAGATAAAAATGAAAAATTACAAAAAATACAAATATGTGCCCCATTTATTAGAGATGAAAAAACTATCCTAATAAATATTCACGAATTTACTCATGGATTAATGCTTTATAAATATCTTGGAAAAAGAATTAAAATAGGAAATGATATAGAAATACTTCCTATGTTATATGAAAGAGTATACTTAATAGAAAATTATAGTGATCAAGCAAAAGAATATATTGATTCTTTAAATTCCCAAATTACAGAAAAAAGTAAAATTGCATATAGAATTGCTTTAGAAGTTCAAGATGAGATGCTATTATATCAAAAATCAGAAAGCAATCCACAAAAATTAAATATCAAAGCTAAAAAATTAGCAAAAAAGTATAAATTAAAATAATCATTTTTAATTAAAGAAGGTTTTTAAATGAAAAAAGAAAAAAGAGAAAATAAAAAGAAAAAAAACATATTGAACATTATACTTTCAACAATAACAATAATATTTATAATATTTCTTAAAATAGTAAACATACTACCAACACTATATTTTATAATAATATCAATAATTATATTATTGTTTACTATATTACTTCTAATACTAAATAAAAAGAAGAAAAAGATAGGTTATATACTAAGTATCCTCATAATACTAATATACTTATTATTATCATACTATCTAGGTATAACCAAAAACTACTTTAGCTCTTTCTCTAAAATACATTATAATGAAGACACATATTTAGTATTAGTAGATAAAGATTCACCATATGACAAAATAAAAGATTTAAGTAATAAAAATATTGGTTATATAAATAGTGAATTAAAAGATATGAATAAAGTACTAGAAAAACTAGATAAAGAAGTAACTATGAATAAAGAAGAATATACTGATTATGATAAACTATTTAGTGATTTAAATAACAATAATATTGATTCACTATTAATAGATGAAAGTTACTACAACATAAAAACAGAAGAAACCGGAACAGATAATTATAAAATAATATATAAAATAAAAATAAGAAGTTTAATAAAAAGTGATACTAAAGAAGTAGATATAACTAAAGATCCATTTACTATTTACATAAGTGGTATTGACACCTATGGCAATATTGAAACAGTATCTCGTAGTGATGTAAATATATTAGTAACTGTCAACCCTACAACTAAACAAGTACTATTAACATCAATACCAAGAGATAGTTATGTCCAACTAGCGGGTACTAAAGGTTATAAAGATAAACTTACCCATGCTGGAAACTATGGTGTAAATATGTCAATTGACACTATCAAAAATTTGCTAAATATTGACATAAATTATTATATTAGAGTAAACTTCTCCACAGTAGAAAAAATAATAGATTCACTAGGAGGCGTAGATGTTTATTCAGAATACTCATTTGTATCATATATAGATAATTATAAATTCTATAAAGAATATAATCATATGAATGGCAAGCAAGCATTAGCCTTTTCTAGAGAAAGAAAAACATTACCTGGTGGTGACATAGATCGTGGAAAAAATCAAGAAGCAGTAATTGAAGCCATAATTAGAAAAGCTACTAGTAGTGAAATAATTTATAACTACCCTACTATTCTTAAAAATACTAAAAACACTTTCCAAACAAATCTAACTGATAAAGATATAACTAGCCTAATAAAAAAAGAACTTACTAATTTAGGAGGATGGAATGTAACATCAAATATTATAACAGGAGAAGGAAAATTAGATTATACATATTCTTATCCAACTCAAAAATTATACGTTATGAATATAAATAATGAAAGCTTAAATAAAGCTATCAACCTAATAAATAAAGTAATAAATGGTGATAAATTAGATAGTTCTTATGGTCAGCCAGGAAACATTAAAAATCCTGATAAAATAATAGTTACAGAACCTAGTCAAAATACTGAAGAGCCAAAAGAAGATAGTAAAAATAACGATACAAAAGATAATGTAACTGATAATACTAAAGACCCACTAGATGATATCTTACCAGATGATGATAAAAGCAAAGATAATAATGATAACACTAGTAATAACAATGACAACAATGACAAAAATAACAATGATAACAATGAAGAAAATAATGATCAAAAAGATGACAATCTTAAAGACATTTTACCAAATGAAGAAGAAGCAAATAACCCATAATTTGCTTTTTTTCATATCTTATGATAAAATTATTTCGGTGAGAAAATTATGAAAATTAATACAATCGAATTAATAATATCAGCAGTTCGTGAAAGTCAGTACCCAACAGACCAAAAAAAAGAATTCCTACTTGTAGGAAGAAGTAACGTTGGTAAAAGTAGTTTTATTAATTCAATAATCAATAGAAAAAACTATGCTAGAACATCTGCTACCCCAGGAAAAACCCAAACATTAAACTTTTATAAAATAAATGACGAATTCTATCTAGTAGATGCCCCAGGATATGGTTTTGCCAAAGTAAGAAACTCTCTAAAGAAAAAATTTGGTCTAATAATAGAAAACTATTTAAAATCAAGAAGCAATCTTCAAATGGTTTTCTTACTAATAGATTTTCGTCACAAACCAACTGAAGATGATGTTTTAATGTACAATTATTTAAAATACTATAACATACCAGTAACAATAGTATGTACAAAAGTAGACAAAGTATCAAAAAATAATCATCAAAAAAACAAAAATATCATTATTAAAGAACTAAACCTAAATAGTGAAAATGATATCATATTATTTTCTAGTATAACAAAAACAGGTAAAAATGAAGTATATGATGAAATAGAGAAATATCTATAATAGAGTTCCCCTTTTCATCTTTTTTCATAAATTATAATGGAAGTGAAATATGATAATATCACAAATAAGTAAAGATAACTATCAAATAAAACTACCAAGTAAAATAATAAATATTTATGACCATACTGAAATACAAAATATAACTAAAAGAGTAATTAAAAGAATAAGCAAACATAACAAACTATATGGTCTAGCCATATTAGAAATATATCAAGATATAAACTATGGAACAATAATAGAAATAAAGAATATCAAAAAAACATTTCTCCCTAAAGATGAACTAGAAATAAAAATAACTATCCATACTGATACTCAATTTCTTTATAAAATAGATTATTTTGATATAACTAAAAATAACAAAGATAATATTTATTATTACAAAAACAATTTTTACTTAGAATTAAATAAACCTATAAATAAAAGAAAATACCTAGATATTTTAGAAAAATCAGAAATAATATATAATGACACTTATAAAGTAATAAATGAAGGACTAAAAATAAAAGTATAGTATTTTTTTTTATTTTCTGATATAATACTAAACGAAGAGGTGATTTACATGAAAGTGCCATCAGTAGCAATAGTCGGAAGACCTAATGTTGGTAAATCAACAATATTTAATAAATTAATTGGAAAAAAAATTTCAATAATTGAAGACACTCCTGGAGTAACTAGAGATAGAATCTATGGAACTGTAACTCATAATAACTACAAATTTCATTTAATCGATACTGGCGGAATAGATGTATCTGAAGAAGATTTTAATAATGAAATAATAATTCAAGCAAACATAGCTATTGAAGAAGCAGAAATAATACTATTTGTCGTAGATGGATTAGAAGAATTAAACCAAAACGATTATGTTATAAGAGATATATTAATGAAATCAGGAAAAAGAGTAATAGTAGTAGTAAATAAATTAGATAATGTTAAAAGAGAAGAAAATATTTATAACTACTACGAACTTGGTTTTGAAGAAGTATTACCAGTAAGTGGTGAACATTCTCTAGGATTATCTGATTTACTAGATAGTATTACCAAAGACTTTAACGAAATAATTGAAGAGGAAGAACCAGACGACCGCATAAAATTTTGTTTAATAGGAAGACCAAATGTTGGAAAAAGTAGTTTAGTAAATGCCCTATTAAATGAAGAAAAAGTTATCGTATCTCCAATAGCGGGGACAACAAGAGATGCTATCGATACCGAATTCACTTATAATAAAAAGAAATATGTTGCCATCGATACAGCAGGTATTAGAAAAAGTGGTAAAATATTTGAAAGAATAGAAAAATATTCCGTACTAAGGTCAATGAAAGCAATTGAAAGAAGTGATGTCTGCCTTCTAGTAATAAACGCTGAAGAAGGAATAATTGAACACGATAAACATATCGCAAGTTATGCTCTTGAAGAAGGAAAACCAATTGTAATAGTAGTTAATAAATGGGATACCGTAAATGATAAAAATGATATAGCAGCATTTACTAAACTCGTAAGAGCAGAATTCAAATTCCTATCTTATGCTAAAGTAACATTTGTATCAGCATTAACTAAGAAAAGAATTTTTACTATCATGCCAGAAATAGATAAAGCCTATGAAAATTCACATCGTGAAATAAAAACAAGTATTTTAAATGAAGTAATAAGAGATGCAGTAATGATGAAAGCACCACCTTCATATAAAGGTAAAAGATTAAAAATATCCTTTGCTCAGCAGACAGGAACAGTTCCTCCAAAATTCACCTTATTTGTAAATAGTAACAAATTAATACACTTCTCATATGAGAGATATCTAGAAAACAAATTAAGAGAAAACTTTGACCTTGAAGGAACACCAATAAAATTAGAATACAAAAATAAAAACGATTAATTAACAAAAAATAATCTCCTAACATATAATGTACTAGGAGGTTTTTTATGTTTTCAGATAATTTTTTTAAAAAAGTAGAAAAGAAAACTAATGTAAATAAAGAAACAATACTTTCCTTAGCAGATAAATTACAAAAAGGAAATATGAAAGATGAGGCAACTTTAAAAGAAGTAATAAATGACTTAGCCAAAATGACAGGTAGAGAGGTATCTAAAGAAAAAGAAGAAAAAATAATAAATACTATCTTAAATGACAATGTACCAAAAAATTTAGATAAATTCTTAGATAAATGAGTAATATAACTATTGGCCTTGTAGCAAGAGATGATAAAATAAATGATACTCTAGTACAAATAATAACTAAAAATAATTTAAAATATCTACATAATAAATGTAACTATATAGGTATCTTAAACTATGATAATTCTTTATTAAATACTGATGTCTTATCTCTATGTGATGGTATTATCTTTCAAGGAGGAAGTAATATATACCCCTATCATTTTCAAATACTAAATTATGTCATAAATAATAATATCCCTGTACTAGGAATATGCATGGGTCATCAAATAATAGGTCTCTATAGTCAAAACACTATTAATGATAAAGCATTAATAAAAATACCAAATCACAATAATAAAGATAAAACTCACAACATAAAAATAAAACCAAATACCATCCTCTATAAAATATTTGGCCCTACTCTAACAGTAAATTCAAGACATAATGAAGCATTATCTAAAGTAAATTATCCCTTTAAAGTATCAGCAGTCTCTAAAGATAATATAATTGAAGGTATTGAATATGTAGATGATAATCACTTCGTATTAGGAGTTCAATTCCATCCAGAAGATTTAGATAATACCGAAAACCTATATAACTATTTTTTAAAAGAAGTATTGAAAAGAAAAAAATAATTCTTTTCTTTTTTCATATTTACAAATAAATAACATATAGTTTAGTGATAAAAAGAAAAGAGGTATGTTAATGGAAAAAATAGAAGTTATAAAAAGTATTGGTAAAAGAACAGGAGGAGATATCTATCTAGGTGTAGTAGGAGCAGTAAGAACAGGAAAATCAACTTTCATAAGAAAATTTATGGAAAATTTAGTAATACCTAATATTGAAGATGAATACGAAAGAAAAAGATGCTTGGACGAATTACCACAAGCCGCTGCTGGTAAAACAATAATGACAACAGAACCAAAATTCGTTCCCGCTACTGCTGCCAAAATAAAAGTAGAAGACTTTAGTGCTAATATAAGAATGATTGACTGTGTAGGTTATGTAGTAAAAGCCGCTAAAGGATATGAAGACGAAAATGGACCACGTTTAGTAATGACCCCATGGTATAGTGAACCAATTCCTTTTACTGAAGCCGCTGAAATAGGAACAGAAAAAGTAATAAAAGAACACTCTACCATTGGAATAGTAGTAACAACTGATGGTTCCATCGGAGACATTCCAAGAAGTGAATATGTTGAAGCTGAAAAAGCAGTAATTGAAGAATTAAATGCTGTTGGTAAACCTTATATAGTATTATTAAATAGTGTTCATCCAATGTTACCAGATACCGAAACACTAGCAGACAAATTAAAAGAAGAATATAATGTTCCCGTAATGCCAATAAGTATTGAAGCAATGCAAGAAAGAGATATGTATAATATTCTAAAAGAAGCCCTATATGAATTTCCAATAGAACAAATAAAAGTAAATATGCCCGAATGGATAGCCATATTAGCCCCTGACCACTATTTAAAAAAAGAATACATAGCTAAAATAAAAGAAGCCATAACTGAAGTAAACAAATTAAAAGATATAGATAAAATAAATAACAACTTTACTGAATCAGAATATATAGCCAAATCATATATATCCGAAGTTGATCCTTCAACAGGAGAGGTAACCATAAATTTAGAAGCACCACAAGGACTATATAGCAAAACATTAAATGACATCATGGGTATTTCAGTATCATCTAAAGCCGAACTATTATCACTATTCCAAGAATTAAATATTGCTAGACGTGAATATAATCAAATAAAATCAGCCCTAAAAATGGTAAAACAAACCGGTTACGGAATCGCTTCCCCTACTCTAGATGATATGAAACTAGATAAACCAGAAATAATTAAACAAGGTTCTCGTTATGGAATTAAATTAAAAGCCAAAGCATCATCAATTCATATGATAAAAGTAGATGTCGAAAGCACCTTTGAGCCAATAATAGGAAGTGAATTACAAAGTAAAGAACTAATAAACTATCTAACTGAAAATAAAGAAGGAACAGATATTTGGAAAAGTGAAATATTTGGTCGCAGTTTAGATGTTATAGTTCAAGAAGGAATTCAAGCTAAACTATCAATGATGCCAGACAATGTAAGATATAAACTATGTCAAACACTAACTAAAATAATCAATAAAGGTTCATCAAATATGATAGCCATAGTATTATAAAAAGACTTAACAATCAAGTTAAGCCTTTTCTTTTACCTTAGTCACAATCTTGTTACTCTTAAGCCTATCATTTACCATCTTAGTAAATAAAGCATATAATAAAGAACATAATGGTGTAGCAATAAGCATACCAAGTATTCCACCAATACTACCACCAACAGTAACCGATAGAAGAACCCACATACCAGGAAGTCCTATACTCTTACCAACAACTCTAGGATATATCAAATTACCTTCAATTTGTTGAAGAACAATAATAAATACCACGAATAAAATAGCTTTAACAGGACTAACCATCATAATAAGAATAAATCCAATCGCCGTACCAATAAAAGCCCCAAAGATAGGTATCAAAGCCGTAAAACCAAGCAACACTCCAATAGTAGAAGCATATGGAAATCTAAATATAAGCATACCCACAAATACCGAGAGTAGCTCCGCAAAATTGCAGGAAAGCAGGTAATAAACCGATTTTCTTATATTATCGAAAAGCCCGCGGCTTTCCTTTATTGCGCGAACTATTGAACCGAAGCGGCTGTTTGAAATAACTATATCCGCCGTGCCCTTTGCAACATCCGCGCCGAATTTGCCCATGGCGCAGCCTATATCGGCGCTTATAAGCGCCTCGGTATCCTGCACGCTGTCGCCCGTTACGGTAACTACGGCACCGTTTTGCTGCCACGCCTTTACTATGCGGGTTTTATCGGGCGGCGAAATTCTCGCGAAAACCGAATAGCTTTTAACGCTTTGCGCCAGCTCCTCATCGCTTAAAGCCGAAAGCTCCTCGCCTGTTACAGCGCTGCTGT
>OJAW01001574.1_pt1 | contig 12864 bp, 16 predicted proteins | sample 1589151 | NCBI WGS metagenome assembly OJAW01 (sample SAMN03283290) | human gut metagenome | biome: human-associated habitat; material: feces | host: Homo sapiens | place: Peru | collected 2012 | reverse complement strand
TATTTTAAATATTGGGAAAAAAGTATATTACAAAGAAGAAATTGAAGATATAGAAGTCTTGAAAGGTTTAGCACCAAGGCTTCGGCATCGTGAAATAGTTCCAAAACTAATGTGGGAAGCAATGGTTTCGCGCGCGACGAAGGAAATGATAAAAAGAATAACAGGTGGCCGTGCAGTTGGTGGCATATATAAGATTACCTATATCCCAACTGGTGAGGCTTATATTGGAAAGACAACTGATTTTGGGACGCGCTGGCAATCACACGTTCAAACTGCACTTGGTATGGAAAAAGTTGCTCGTTCAACTCTTCATGTCCATATGGCTTCTCATGGAATTCAAAACTATACTTTTGAAATTTTGGAAGAGGTTGTGCGAGACAAACAAACGGAAAGAGAAAAATTTTACATTGAACTTTATGGGACACAAAAACAGTTGAATATGAGGATTGGGTAATATGAGTAATGAATACAAAGATTATTACGCGGACAAAGAACGCGGCGCGCGAGAATTCTTTTTTACATTGCGTGACGGCCGCTATCCTATAGCTGACCTTGATGAACTAGAATATTATATGCCAATGATGTATAAATATGGCGCGAAACGTCTAATAATTGAACAAGCAAGTTGGGATCATAATAAGTTTATTGTCGGTGTAGATAATGAAACTTTGGGAAAATGGAATTGTGAATTTGGAAGAAGGAAGGCAGACGACTGGATGTTTTGCTGTACAACTGATACGAATATGCGAGGATATGATGAAGAAAATAATTTGTGATTTTTGCAACCAAGAAATCAAAGACGAAAAGAGCATTTGGTATTTTCAATTTCCTTATTTTAAAAAGACAGGCGCTTATGTGAACGGGAAACTTATTGGTGAATTTGAGTCTCATTTAGATTATAAAATTCTGGAAATTTGTCCTGTTTGTGCATGTAACTTTGCACGAGGTGTCGAAAAACTAATGAAAGAATTAGGATAGAATTTTGATTTTTATCTCATTTTATTATATAATAGAAAAAAGAAAGGAGTTCTATAATGCTTGGATATATCAACGGATACAATTTCAAAGAAATGAACCCAATGAAGTATTGGGCCGCGCCGTCTTCATGGGACACAGAAAAAAAGAAAACAACCCTCATCAATAGAATTTATAGTGGTGAATGGTGCGCTTCAGAAAAGAAAGATGGTTATTTTTCAAAACTCGTAAAGGACGAGGACGGCAACATCCTTCTTTTTAGTAGAAGCCGAAACGTTAAGGGAGAATATCCAGAAAAGCATGAATGGGTTCCCCAACTTCAGCCCTTCTTTGAGGCTCTTCCAAATGGGACTTGTATCCTTGGTGAGTTATATCTCCCTTCAAAGCCCGGTTCTTCTAATATCACCACACTTTTGGGTTGTTTGAAGGAGAAGTGTATCGCGCGCCAAGAAAAAGGCGAAAAACTTCACTTCTACGCTTTTGATATTTTGGCTTATGACGGAACCAGTTATATGAATAAACCAGCTAGTGAGCGTTTCGCCAAAGTTGAGGAACTAGGGAAAGAATATACAAGTAATTTGGTTTCTTTTGCTACCTATTACCATGGACAGGAACTTTGGAATAAACTCCAAGAAATTTTGGCTAATGGTGGAGAAGGGATGGTTATTATTCGAGACGGTTCTCTATATCAGCCAGACAAACGTCCAAGTAAAGATACTCAAAAAGCAAAGAAAGAACTTCAAGAAACGCTTGATGTCTTTATCTACGGCGCGAACCCTCCAACACGTCTTTACTCTGGGAAAGAAATTGAAAGTTGGCAGTATTGGCAGAACATCGTTACAAACGAACTTCTGTACGGTGATCACTATAAAGAGTATTTTGAGGGTGAAAATCTTGAGCCAGTAACAAAAATGTACTATATGCGCGGTGCAGGCAGTCTAAAGATTGGTGCATATAAGGATGGAAAGCCAGTTCAAATTGGCAGTTTGAGTGGTTTAGATGATGAGATTTTGTTGAATTGGAAGGACTATATCGGGAAAGTTGCTGAGGTAACTTGTATGGAGGTTCTGCCTACAGGAGGATTGCGCCATAGCCGTTTCCTAGGTTGGCGTGCTGATAAGGCTCCTCGCGATTGTCAATGGGAGACGATTTTTGGTTGAGTAAGTTTGAAGAAAAAATTGCGCGCATCCTTACAGATGCGCGCATCCCTTTTATGAGGGAAAAGACTTTTAAAGACCTTAAGCATGGTTATCTACGTTTTGACTTTTACTTCCCCTTGACAGGAATGTGCTGTGAAATAGATGGGCCACAGCATATGGAATACACAAAATTTTTTCATAAAAAGAGGAGCGATTTTACAAAAGCGCAGGAGCGCGATCGTGTAAAAAATTCTTACTGTCTTGCGCACGAAATACCTCTTTATCGTATTCCTTATTGGGAGATGGATAATATTCATTACATTGATGATATATTCCAAGATAAGTTCCTTGTGCGTTCTAAGTACCATAACGATAATATTTATCGAGAGTATCGCAAATCTTTAGAGTGATAAATGCTCCTTGTTACTTCTCTTAGGAAGAAATAGCAGGAGGAGTTTCCATGAATTTTAGCCAAATTGCAAGTGCTGTTGGTGGGGTTCTTGTTTTGATTTACCTCATCTGGCAAGTTATTATAAAATTTTTAGGGGAAAAAGAGTGGTTTGCAAAGCATAGAAAAGAGAAAATGGCGAAAGAAGAAGCTATTAGACGAGATCGTCTCCAAAAAAATATCAAAGAAGTTTTAGCTCCAATGTTACAAGATATTAAAGACCATAATAAAGAGCAGGATAGAAAATTAACTTGTTTAATACATTCTTCTAATGATATGATGCGCGCGGAGATAGTAAAACTTTATTACCGCTATTATCCTCATAGAAAAATTCTCCAGCATAGTAGAGAATTATTAGATAAATTGTTTAATGACTACCACGATCAAGGTGGTAACAGTTTTATTGAAAGTATCTATAAGGAAATGAAGGGGTGGCCAGTAGTAAATACAGAAGAAGATTTAAGAAAGTAGAGGAATGGGCACGTCATTTGGCGTGCTTTCTATCTAGAAATTTGATTTTCTTCTAATTTTTTGTTATAATATGTGTAGAAAATGAAGGAGGAAATCAAATGGCGCGAGTAACACAAGAAGATATTATTCGTATCAATGATATTTATTATAAATGCCGAACTTATGCGGAAACTGCGCGGCAAACCGGATTTTCTGCTTCTACAGTCAAGAAATACGTGATTGCGGGATATGAACCAGCAGAGAATACTTCGATAACAAAATTTGATAAGCCTCTGCCGGAATTTTTCGTCGATCCCTTCCTATGCGATGATTGGGGAAAATTCTGTGAATATTCAGAAGAAGAGCTTGTGAGGATGGATGAAGTTAGAAAGGAGTTGCCGATTTGAAGAAATATTTTTATCTTGATGAAAATCCTTATCTTCCGGGCTACTACATTCTTTATCCAGACTGTTTTGAGATGCCATTCCCTCATGGGACAAATGGCTCGTATGGGCTTCTTGCTAGTCGGGTTCTTGGATTGGATTATGCTGATTATTTGAGGTTCGCGCGTGATGTTCTCGGTGCGAAAGTCATTGGGAAGAACGACCGTTATCCTACTGTTTATTTCAAGAAATCAGATGAAGTGTCCCAGTTCGTGAAACTTTTGAATAAACGCATTGAATATATTATGTATTTGCGTGAGCATCCTTACGATTTTAGAGATTTGCCTGATGGTTTGAGAAAGGAGCAGATAAATGTTTCTAACAGTTGAACTTTTAGAGAAATATCATGCGCCGCGGGAAATTATGGAAATGTTTGGAGAAAAGTATCCGAATGGAATTGATACGATTCTCTTTTTGGATAATTGCCAGAAGAAAATTAATAAGAAAAGTTTTCGGAAAAATTTGTTTTGGGGTTATATGATGCTTCCTCTTACAGAGGCCGAAAAGGAAAAATATCGAGAAGTTTTAGAGATTGATACTTCTGAAGCTGTTAGTGACGGTTGGAAAGTTTTTGATAGTAAAATTGTTGCAAAATCTCAAAGTATTACTGATTGTCAATTTGTGTATAACAGCAGCGGTATTTTTGATTGCCGTCATATCTTAGAGAGTGATGGGGCTAATAGTAGTGAATTTTTGGATAAAAGTAATAAGATTACTAATAGTTTTTATGTATCTGAAAGCTCTAAGGTTCAAAATTCTGTTCAGATTTTTTGTGGTTGGGAAATAAATAACTGTAGGGATATTGTTAATAGCCGGAATATTCAGCATTCTTCAAGTCTTTATCAGTGCCGGGATTGTCATGATGTATGGTATTCAAGTCTTCTTAATAATTGTCATCATTGTCTATTTTGCCATAATCTTCAAAATAAGTCTTTCATGATTTTTAACACTCAATTCACTGAGAGAGATTTTTTTATTGTCGCTGCTCTTGTCCAAGAATATAAATTTTCTCTTGAACCAGTAATGAGGGCCGAATTGCTAGAAAATTCTTTTGCAGGGTTTCGCCCAGTTATTATTTCAAGTATTTTTGACCACTATAGTAAAATGACGCAAGAAGATTTTGATTTTCTTTATTCGCTGCCGCATTATAATGCGTGGACGACATATCAAATTACAATGAATAATAAAGCTTTCCAAGATTTGAAAAATTCCTAAATTTTTGGTATAATATTTATACAAAATGAAGAAAGGAAAAACACAATGAAGTATTCTTTTAATGTAGAGGCAATTCTCCTTCAAAATCGAATTAATATCCTAACAAAGCGAGGCGGCAACAATAGAATTGTAGCGAAGCTAAAACGTCGTCTTAGAGCTTGTTTGAATAATAATACTCAGCCCTAATTAGGGCAAGAAGCGCGCGGTAGGAACTATCTGTAGAATTGCCCGCCGCGGCTTAGTTGGGAAGGCTTACCAGCTTTACAAAAACCGAGCGATTAAGACTCTCTAGCCAAGTGAATGGGTGGAAGCAAAACAGTGGGTAGGATACTGGCTCTCCTATGGCAATAAACCAGCCCAATAAAATGAAAAGAAGGTAGAAAATGAAGATTAAAAATATTTCTGAGGTTCGGGGTTTTCTCGAAGCTGTTGACAAGTGCCATGGTCAGGTTTACCTTCAATCTTTGGATGGTAATCGCTATAATTTAAAGTCTAAGCTCTCACAATATATTGCGATTGGAGCACTTCTTAGTAACCACGGTGAAGATTTGGAATTGTTTTGTGAGGATAGAGATGACAATATAAATTTCTTTAAGTTTTTCAAAGATTATCCAGAAGTCATTTGAAATGAATCATTTGGTGCCATCTTCTAACAGGATAGGAAAACGGCCTTTGGCAGGTTTTTAGGTAAAAATTGACTATTTTAGTAAAATGGTCAAAAATATGAGTTCGATTCTCATACTTGCCTCCACACGCCGTCAATTGGAGTTCGAGCCTCCATGGCATCACCAAGAGCGCTGACTTATGTTCCGCGGTATTAAAAAGTGTGCCTCTATGCACCGCTAACCATTGATACGCAATGGGAATGAGAACTAGCTCTAGTTTTAGCCCCGACGAAAGTCAGATAAGATCGGGATACCAATGAAGCAAATCCGCTGCTGGCTGCATTTGTGGAGGTTCCCGTCCAGCCTTGTATTGTCGGATTAATTTCTGAGAATACCTGAACACTTACAATGGGGTTCGGAGATTCTCCCCAAACCACTTAGGGGTCTACCTCGTAGGAGACTACCGAAGGAAAATCTCCACATTATCCTGTCTTAGTTTAATGGTAAAACACCCGGCCTATACCCGGCATTAAGGCTCCAGATTAGAGCACGTTCTCGGTTCGAGTCCGAGGGGCAGGACCACTGGTTCCTAGTCTCCATAATACTAGGCAATCCATATCTTACGCGCAGACTAGGTATGACTCCTACTGGGAGTAAGGTGATTGCGCGACGGCCACACTCCGTCAAAGTTAGTGTGAGGGCGACGGCAGTCCAGAATAGTAAAGCGAGGTTCGATTCCTCAAACTGAACTGGTTCGACTCCAGCAGTGCGTGGGCAAAACTATTCACAATATCCCCTTTTAGTGTAATGGTTGGCACAGCAATTGAGGGCAAGAGTGGTTCGATTCCACAGAGGGGCCAAACTGAGATTATTTTTCTGCCATTCCTAGTAATGGCTTAGAGATAATGATATCAGCACCTCATATTAGGTTGACTGAATAAAGGTAATCATAACATCCACTGGCCTAATGGTAAGGCACCGCCCTTTGTCGGAGACGGGTATTCTTAGTTCGACTCTAAGCTCTGGCGCCATAAGGCGGGTATTCTGAGTTCGAGTCTCAGGTGGATGACCATAGAAAATTCTCGCTGGGCTTACAGTGCGCGCGGTCGTGAAAAACGACAAGTTCACCGAAAAGGAGCAACTATAGCCTTAGAGTAGGAACTAAGTGGCTATCGTCACGTCAGAAATTGAAGACGACCTAAGTCCTAAAATTAGTTATAGTTGTGGCGAGAATTTTTTCTTGCAAATAGTTGAAAATTTTCTGAACTTTTGGTATAATAATTATAGAAAGTGAGGGAAACGAAAATGGAAACGGAAACTGAAACTACGTGGAAACCCGAAGTGAAAAAGATGTCTCCCGAACAACTTGAGAAGTGGACGGCGCTCCGTAAGAAGTGTCAAGTCTTTCCTTCTCGAAAGCCATATTCACGGAAAATCAAACATAAAAATCGAGAAAAAGAAGAAAACGAAATTTGAAAAACTCCTAAAATTTTGATATAATATTTATACAAGATGAGAGAGGAACAGGACTTCTTCCTTTCTTCCTGTTCCTCCCTCAATAGAGTATGTAATGTGGCTTATCTAAATGCCATCCGATGTAGTTCAACTGGTAGAACACCGCCCTAATGAGGCGGAGCTTCCGGTTCAAATCCGGCCTTCGGGTGGCTGATAAACGGTTCCAAGCCCGTGTAAACACAGAGGACATAAATACCCTACCCTACATGGATTTGCTGCGGTAGCGGTATTATCAATTGATTTTTGGCAGTCGGTCATGAACGGCTACCAAAGGCTCTGGGGTGCGGGAACACCCTTCTCTGTGAGAGAAATGAACAAAGGCTTGTCTGGTTTGGCCACCGGACGGAACAGCCCCATAAGTGGTGGACGCAGCTGGGAGGAATACAGAGGCTATCAATTGGAACAGTTTATCTCGGTTCTGTTCAAAAATCGACTGCGCAAACCCGTTGGCGCGATAGAAGTAGACCGGCGTTACCTGGCATGACGTGACGTTCAGGAGTTTTGATGTGTGGGTTCACCTATAAAACTCATGCAGGGTTTTTGAGCCTTTTCCTCCTAAGTGAAACAAAAGGCTCATATATGCAAGTGTGGTGGAAATGGCATACACATCTGATTCAAGCTCAGATGCCCACTGGGATTAAGAGTTCGACTCTCTTCACTTGCACCAACCAGTTTTAGACTGGTGGAAATGCTACCAAAAGTGCATCCTTGATCGTGGGAGATATGGGATAAACGACCTAAATATGGCGCGGTCATCTAATGGTAGGATAGAAGGCTCATTACCTTCCAATGCTGATTCGACTTCAGCCCGCGCACCCATTCGCTTAGGCGAAACTCTCGTAGAGGATGGATTTTACGGTTCAACTACCACCGGCTTCTGTACACGGGCGGCGATCACTGATCGCCAGGGCTGGCAACGAAGATATGTGGCTTTGTCATTTGCCGAGAGTATAATAAATAAAAACGAAAGTAAACCGTTTATTTGTTCCTTGAAAATAAAATACTTTAGAACTCGATGATAAACATTCCGCGGCTAGGAATGTCGAGACATCTTGGAAAGAGGACGGCAGACAACGAAAAAGGGGATACCCAAGGAAACTGACCGGCGCGCGCGGTGTGAACTTCGCGCCATAGAGGACGGACTCCCAATCCCACGAGATGGTATCGAGACTAACGCAAGTAAAGGTAGGACGCGCGTCGCCAACGTAATAGAAGCTTCTCTGAACAGGAGGGCTAAATCCTAATCCCCTTTAGCTGGTGACTGTGGGCAAAACGTCGGTTAGGAAATAACCATAAGTTGGTTTGCTGTGAAGCGAAGAAATTCGTGTATAAGACGTGTATGAGGACTTCGAGTAGGTAAAGGCAATCTCAGATACTATTAATAGTTTTGCTAGTTTATCTAGCAAAGCAAATAGAATTAACATTAAAATTGCTGAATGGCTGCTGAAAGGTTCTGGTAATCAATCCAGAAGAGACTACGCGCACGAAGGTGCGGCTATGGGAAGTATGCGCGGGACGCTGTGTATGCTCAGCCCCATGGTGCTCTTGACTGAATATGCTTGAAGTTAGTTATCGGTAGGTTGAAGAACCCGAAGTATTTTATTTTCAGGGAATAAAAGCCCTTTTGACGGATAGGAACGTCGAAAATTTTGAATGATAGGAGAGGAACTATTATGGCAAGATATTATAGTGACATCACAAACAAGCTCTATGACAGTATGAGTGACCTTGAAAAGGCCGAAAAGAAAGTTATCACAGAGCGAGAAGAAAAGAAAGTAAAAGAGCAGATGAAGGCAGATGAGCGTAAAGCTCGCGCGCAAGAAGTCGATGAACTCCAAAAGGCATATGTGAAAGCCCGTAAGGACTACACTGATGCCTTGGAAAAGTTTTGTAAGGACTATGGCACATATCATACTTCAGTTTCTACTGATAATTTGTTTGATTTTCTTCTGAGTTGGATGTAAATTAGGCGCCTCTTTCGAGGCGCTTTTCTTTTACCAGAAAGGAGCGGTTATGACACTTTATTTTCAGAATACAAATAGTGAAAGGCGCGTAATTGGACACCCAGAGAATCGCGCTGAAGCATATCGGATCATTCGTGAGTTTCTAGACAACCATCATTATAAATCATATTATACAAGAGAATGGACAGATGAAAACGGTGAGACTTGGGTGGACGTTGGGAGCCATACCGAATTCTTTATTTGGCATTAAGTTTTTTTAGTTTTTATCTGTAAAAACCACTTATCGAAAGAAAGGAAAATTTCAAGTAAGGAGAACATACATGAAGAGAAATGAAGATTTGGACATGATTCCTTTAGTACAGATTCCAGAGAGCGCTAATTACGCTTTGCCTGATGATAACCTCCTATCATTTTATAATGACCTAGAAGAGCGATTGTTTTGGGTCACAGATGAAATTAATTCCTATTCTTTGAATTTGGTTCATTATATTCTAAAATGGAATAGAGAAGACCGAGGTATTGAGCCTTCTGCAAGGAAACCTATTCGTCTTCTTATTTTTAGTCCCGGAGGAAATTTGGATTGTTTTACTGCCATTGGGAATATTATTCGTCTTTCCAAGACCCCCATTATTGGCATTAACATTTCTTGTGCATATAGCGCTGCCGCGATGATTCTTTTGATGTGCCATAAGAGATATGCCCTCAGTGAGGACTCAACGGTTCTATTTCACCAAGGCGGTTGCTCTGGCGTGCAAGGGACGTATGATCAAGTAGCAAGCTTCATGAAGGATTATGAAAAACAGGTAGCACGTCTTTCTCAAATTATTCTTGATAGGACTTCATTTACAGAAAAAGAAGTAAATGAAAAAATGAAAAGTGACTGGTACGTATCTGCGCAGGAAGGTGTTGAGCGCGGAGTATATAATGGCATTATTTCTTCTATTGATGAATTGATTTGAGGAGGGCTTCTATGGAGTATACTGGCATCAAAGATATTGAGCTAAATTCAGAGGAATTGGCTCAATTTTATCAAGGCGATTATCCAATTCGAGACTTATTGGAGAATCAATATGTTTTTATCAGAGATGGAACTGATAAGATAGTTGATAAGTTTTTTTGGCGCGCGGGACGCTTAGAAAGAGTCCCGTTTCTTACAATCAAAAATGATTTCTGCGGTGTCATCAAACCGCGCAATCCATATCAAGAATGCGCGATACATATGTTGAATGATAGAAAAGCACCAGTAAAGGTTTTTACATCTGTCTATGGCGGTGGTAAAGACTTCCTAATGTCTGCGCAGGCGCTCTCTCTAATCGAAAAAGGAGTTTTTGAAAAGCTCGTTTATATTCGTCCAAATGTTTCATTAGGAGATATCCCAGATATTGGATATTTGAAGGGCGACGAGTTTGCGAAATTGAGCTGGACGTTGGCTCCACTTTGGGACAAGTTTGGTGGTCGAGAAACGGTTGAAGAAATGTGCCAAAATAACCAGATTGAACTTGTTCCATTACCGCATATCCGTGGCCGTTCATTTAATAATGCACTTGTTTATGTAAGTGAGGCGCAAAATATTACAAGAGAAATCGCACGCCTTATCATTTCTCGTATTGGTGAGAACAGCGAAATTTGGTATAATGGAGATTATCGCCAGGTTGATAGACGAATGTATGATGCAGATAACGGTTTGCGCGCGACTATTGACAGTTTAGCAGGTAATTCTCTTTTTGAAATGGTTTATTCTCCTGTTACAGAGCGCTCTATGGTTGCACGATTGGCGGAAATAATTTGAAAAACCAGCACCGACTTCCTGCGGCGCTGTCTATATATATCGTAGGGAGAGGGCGCAAGTCCTCTCCTTATTTTATTGGGAGTGATAATAATGGCGTCTCAATATTGGAGGCAATATGATAACTCAAAAAGGCTTTCTAAATTAGATGTCTTTTATAATTATTTAGGTTCAGACCCACAAAGCTCAGTTTTAGCTTCACTAAAATCTCAAGCTCTAAATTCTTTTGAACGTCATTTGAATAATGTGATGCAAGTTTCAAAAAGCGTTGAGCCTTATCGCAGAATTGCAGAATATGAAAAGGAGAAAGAAGTAGCTCTTTTGAACGAAGTATTTGGGAATAATTTACAAATAAAACTTCAAGATACTAAAGATGTAAAAACTTTGATCGATGCTTTAAATAGTGTTTTAAACATAAAAGAAGTTTATGAAAGAAATATTAGAACTTTAGAATTATCGAAAGGCGGTAGAAAAAGCGTTATTTCTTTCTTCCCCACTTATTTTCTCAAGGTATGGGAAGAAAAATGGAAAGATATTTATAATGCCACTTGCACTACTTTTTCAATGGGCGGTATCACGCTAGAAGAAGCTTTAAAAAAAGAAATTGATAATATTATAGATGATATTACTATTACGGCGATAGAGAGAATGCTATCGGCTAAAGCTGAGATGAAAGCAATGCGTGAGAATGAAGAATATAACAAAGCTTACTCTGAATTACTTAATGCTATTAGAAGTATTCCAAAATATAGGAATGAAATTTTAGAAAGGATACGTTCTATTTATCAATTGGATAAAATAAGTGAAGGGATTACAAAAGAACTAAAGGGTGAAAATCAAAGAGTTACGCGCAGCCAGATTGGGAAGAGACTAAAAACTTCAGCAAAAAAACCCATAAGCTTCAAAAGCGGTTCACGTGGCGGTTATACCCTCGAAGCAATTGAGAAAATGTCATTCAATCTTGTTGCGGATAGCCTTGAACAAGGTAGAGCAGTCCATACTGGCCAAATGGGTAATATGAAAGCAGACAATATTTTAACCATTGGAATAGATGATGGGATTATTGATGAGTGGCTTGAAGAAATTTCCCAAATTTCAGGCTCATCACGCAAAAATAATTTAGAAAGAATAGAAAGGCTTCAGGAGCTTACGAGTGGCATAAATGAAGGTTTTATCATTTATTCTAATGATAAAAATTGGACTTTGAACCAAGTTTTCCGTGACCAGTTTGGTTTTCCTGCTGGCGCAGCCATTTCTGCCCAGTCCTATTATAATGTTGTCCGCAATGTTAATAAAAATGCAAGAACTTTTGTTGGTTTGATGCTTAACACAATTGAAGGCGCAATTATGGGGACCGATGTCGCGCGGGAAGACCTATCGAAAGCTATGGCGACAGATATCGCAGTTATGCTGTTTGATGATTATCAGACAATTGGTGATTTCCGTAAGCAGACAGGGCCAAAAGCAATTCATATAATGAACTTGGGGAATATAATGATTCCGTTATCTGTTTTTCTTACAATGCTTGCGAACGCGGTTGAACGAGCAGAAACTGATGTGGATGATTTTGTAAAAGTTGTTATCACTACTCCGGAGATTGAATTCAAAGATTATGCGGCGCAAAAAGCTTGGATGGCCAATCCGACGGAAGGCTACGATAAAAAGAGTGCCTGGTCATACCAACGGGATGAAGCTTTGAAAAAAACTCGTATTTCCGTAAATTTTCTAAAAGAGTTCCGCACGTTTATTACTTCTCTTGGAAAGTAATTTGATTTTTTCTTAAATTTTTGCTATAATATATACAGAAAATGAAAGGAGATTTCAAATGGATTTTTCTCTTTCTTCTGTTAATTGTTTGATCGAAACGCTTATGAATGAAACCGAATATGGCAATCTTTTGAAATTTTATGAAAATAAAATCGTCTACAAAGATAGTTGGCTGAATGAGATTGAAGATAAGTTTGGAATTGAAGTGTCTCGCGGAGAAACAAAGCTTGTTGTTTTTTCTCCTGCCTTAAACGGTTGGGTTTTGAAGATTCCTTGCCTTTTTTACTATCTTGGCGCAGAAGTCGATTTCTGTAAGATTGAGGTTCTGAATTACGAAAAGGCAGAAAAAGCTCATTTGGAGAAGTTTTTCGTGCCGACCCGTTTTGTTGGAGAATTCTTTGGTATTCCTGTTTATGCACAAAAAAAAGTTGAATGCGAGGAATGTACAGTTAGCGAAAGTTTTTATAAGTGGGCAGAGCGCAATACTGATAAGAACGATTATGATGATGAAGAAGTGTTTTATGATGTCGTTTATTCTCGTTCAACGAATATGTGTC
>OJAW01001573.1_pt1 | contig 12869 bp, 9 predicted proteins | sample 1589151 | NCBI WGS metagenome assembly OJAW01 (sample SAMN03283290) | human gut metagenome | biome: human-associated habitat; material: feces | host: Homo sapiens | place: Peru | collected 2012 | reverse complement strand
GAATATAAGTTTGTTGACATTACGGCTTTATTCTCTTCATTAGCATAATTAGATTTAATATTTTTAAATTCTAGTTTAATATCCATTTCAGAATTATTGGTATATTTTATTTTTACTACAGTTGTATGTCTTGCTAAATCATCTAAAGAATTCTTTTCTGATTTTCTTTTATAAATATCAATTGGAAAAGAATTAGTTCTATGAAGCAATACTGGTTTATTATTTACATATTTATAAAGTTCAATTGATTCTATTTCATTAGAATTATTTGTATCAATGTAATTAATAGAAAAATTCACATAATCATGACTAACTATATAATTTCCATTTTCAATATAAATATCTTTATTATCTGCTTTTATTAAATATACTCTAGTTTTTGTTATTAAAGCAACTGCTACAACTATAATAGTTACAATAACTATACCTAATATACCAAATTTAAATATTTTGGATTCAAAAATAGAATGTTTACCTCCACATATCAAGTCTTTCTTATCTACTCCTAAGGCAGCAGCTAAGAAGACTCGTCGTAGCCGCAAGGCTAAGGCTGAGGATGCTCCAGTTGCTGAGAATGCAGCTGCTGAGACTGTAGCTGAGGAAGCTCCAAAGGCTGAATAATTTCAATATCTCAATATGAGCGCTTTCATCTTTTTGATGAAAGCGCTTTTTTGTTTTGTTTTTTAGGGATTTTCCCTATATTTTTAGGGATTTTGTTGTTAGACTTTGCTTTTTATTTCTTATTTTTGCACCATCAAATGAATATATAGTATGTTCACAAATGTAGGATTTAATTTTATTTAGATATGAAAAAGCCTTTGATTTTATTATTTAGTTCTGCGTTACTTCTTAGTAGTTGTGGAACTTATACTGGTAGTGGTGCATATGTTGGTGGATCGTTTGGCTCTATTTTGGGTTCTGCTATTGGTGGAATAGCTGGTGGCCCTCGTGGCTCTGATATTGGTACAATCATTGGTATGGCTGGTGGTGCTGCTGTTGGTGCGGCTATAGGTAATCAGGCTGATCAGCAACAAGAGGAGCGTATTCAACAAAGACGTGAGCGTATCCGTCAAAGACAAGATGCAGATTATCAAAGAAACCAAGGATATGACAGGTCTTCGCATAATGCTGATGATACCTATTTATATAATCCTAACACTAATAGTGGTTTTGATTCTACCAATAGTGGAGATGATAGATTATATGATTTTACGGGTTCAGACTATACAGGTTCTTATAGTGCTCAACAGCCTATAACTTCTTATCCAAGTTCAAGCAGCACAGTTGATGAAATTAATACTGCTGGTTTATCTTATTGTCCTTTATTGGAAATCGTCAATGCTCGTTTTGTGGATGATAATCAAGATAACGCGCTGAATAGGAATGAAACTTGCAAAGTTATATTTGAAGTCTTCAATCGTGGAAATCGTCCTGTCTATGATGTAGTTCCTACAGTTGTCGAAACCACAGGAAATAAGCATATCTACATATCTCCAAATATACATGTGGAAAAAATAGATGCCGGTAAAGGTATTCGTTATACTGCTATGGTAAAGGCAGACTCACGTTTAAAGCCTGGTATAGCTCGATTTTGTGTATCTGTAATTCATGGAGATAAAGCAATTTCTAAGGTGAATGAATTTAATATACCTACGACTAAATAGTGTTAGTGTTTTCTTAGTTTCTTAAGACATTCATTTTCTCTTATTTATTTATGAGAATGGTATTTAGAATATTTTAAAGCCTCAGTAAGAACTTGAAGTTTTCTTACTGAGGCTTTTTGCTTTTATTTTGAAAATGATTATCTCAAATCATTCTTTATCTTTGTTTATTCTATTTCCTTTTTGTCTTATTTCCTTCTTTGCTTTGATAGTGTTCTGTTTTATGATTTTGTTCCGTATTATGTTTATGTTCTGAATTATGTTTTTGCTCAGCAAAGTTCCCGGTTTTGTTTTTATGCTCTTGTTGTTCTTCTTTAATATCCTTTTGATGTTTGTTTAAATGTTCTTTTTTGCCTGATTCTGCTCCATGTTGGTGCGGCTTACTCTCATGTTTTTCTTTGTGATTCCATTTCTGAGGAAAATCATAGTCTGATTCTGCTACTTCAAAGTCGATATGAGGTAATTTTGGATCTTCTGGGCGATAAGGAATAGGCTTGTCTAACATTTCTACTTTTACAGTAGCTACACCTTGTGATAACATACCTATAGCTTTAGCAGCACCCCACGAGAGATCTATAATTCGTCCTCTACCATAGGGGCCTCTGTCTGTAACCTTCACTATAACCGTTTTTTTATTACTGAGATTTGTTACTTTCAGCTTGGTACCAAATGGATAGAATCTATGGGCACACGTCAAACTGTCGTGGTGAAGTTTCTGTCCACTGGCAGTTCTGGCACCCGTTGTTTTTTTTGAATAATAGGATGCTTTTCCATGCTGCTTTTGCGCCATACACGGCATGCTGAATATAGTGAAAAAGCACGGCAAGATTTTCAGGAGGATTTTTCCTCCCTCTTTAATGCCTGCTATTGCTTTTCCTTTATATTTAGCAAGTAATGCTTCTTTAAATCTAAACATAGTTTATGGTTTTATCTATTGATTTTACAGCGTGATATATCTATAAATTCTATTATAATGCTGCAAATTTAAAAAAATATGTTGAAAAATGCAAGTAAATATAAGAAAAACAGTATCTTTGCATTGCTAAATCTTACAATTATGGAGAATAATGTACCTCAAGAGTGGAATAAATTCTATTTAAAGGATGTATCATTTGTTAATCTGATGATGCGTCGCATATACAATGTACTTATTGTAGCTAACCCTTATGATGCCTTCATGTTAGAGGACGATGGGCGTATTGAAGAAAAGATATACAATGAGTATATGGAGTTAGGATTACGTTATCCGCCAACTTTTACCCAAGTTTCTACCACAGAAGAGGCAGCTGGAGTCTTGCGTTCTACAATTGTAGATCTGGTGATTTGTATGCCAGGTAATGCTGATAATGATGCTTTCGATGTTGCCCGCGATATCAAAGGTAAGTTTCCTAATATTCACTGTGTTGTGTTGACTCCATTCTCTCATGGTATTACCAAGCGTATGCAGAATGAGGATTTGAGCATCTTCGATTATGTATTCTGCTGGTTGGGTAATACCAACTTGATCCTTTCTATTATTAAGTTGATAGAGGATAAGATGAATTTGGAGCATGATATTCAAGAGGCAGGTGTCCAGATGATACTTTTGGTAGAAGACTCTATACGTTTCTATAGTTCTATTCTGCCAAATCTTTATAATTATATTCTTGAACAGAGTAAGAACTTCTCCAAAGAAGCGCTGAACCGTCATGCAGCTACCATGCGTATGCGTGGTCGTCCGAAAGTGGTATTGGCACGTACATATGAAGAGGCAAAAAAACTGTATGACAAGTATTCAGATAATACCCTTGGTGTCATTAGTGATGCTCGTTTTCCTTTAAAGAGTGCAGCCAAAGCTTTTGGTAATGTTGTGGATGAGGATGTGCAGCCAAAGCATGCAACGGATACTTTTGGTCGTGAAAAATGTCCAGATGCGGGTTTGCAGCTTTTCCGTTATATCCGAAAGAATGATTCCTTTGTGCCTCTTATCCTCGAGAGTTCTGAGAGTGAAAATCGAGCAAAGGCAGAGGCTGAAGGTTTTCGTTTTGTAGATAAGAACTCCAAGAAGATGAGTGTAGATTTGCGTCGTTTGATGGAGGAACACATGGGCTTTGGAGATTTCATTTTCAGAGATCCGAAAACTCATGAGGAGATCATGCGTATCCGCAGTTTAAAGGAACTGCAGGATAATATTTTCAATATTCCTAACGACTCGATGCTTTATCACATCAGTCGTAATCACATGAGCCGTTGGTTGTGCGCCCGAGCCATCTTCCCTGTATCTGCTTTCTTGAAGCATGTCACCTGGCAAAAACTTCAAGATGTGGATGCCCACCGTCAGATTATCTTTGATGCCATTGTGCAATATCGTCATATGAAAAATCTTGGAGTCGTGGCAGTCTTTGATAGAATGAAGTTCGATAAGTATGCCCACTTTGCCCGTATTGGTGAAGGCTCCTTGGGTGGAAAGGGTAGAGGTCTGGCTTTCCTCGACAATATCATCAAGCGCCATCCTGAGTTTAATCAGTATGAGAATGCCACTGTTCAGATTCCAAAAACAGTCGTGCTTTGTACTGATATTTTTGATGAGTTTATGATGAGCAATAATCTCTATCCGATAGCTTTAAGTGATGCAAGTGATGAGGAGATATTGAAGCATTTCCTTCATGCTCAGTTACCGGATTCCCTGATTGCTGATTTTTTCACTTTCTTTGAGGCAACGAAGAGTCCTATAGCCATCCGTTCAAGTTCGCTTCTTGAGGATGCTCACTATCAGCCTTTCGCAGGAATTTATTCCACCTATATGATTCCATATCTGGAGGATAAGTATCAGATGCTCCAGATGTTGGCTTGTGCGATAAAGGGAGTATATGCTTCTGTTTTCTATCGTGATTCGAAGGCGTATATGACAGCTACCAGCAATGTGATTGATCAGGAGAAGATGGCTGTTATTCTGCAACAGGTAGTGGGTAAGAATTATGGCGACCGGTTTTATCCGACGATGAGTGGTGTGCTACGCTCCCTCAATTATTATCCGATTGGCGACGAAACGGCGGAGGAAGGTATTGCCAGTCTGGCTCTTGGATTGGGGAAATATATCGTTGATGGCGGACAAACCTTGAGAGTTTGCCCTTATCATCCAACCCAAGTGCTACAGACTTCAGAGATGGAGATGGCTTTGCGTGATACCCAAACCCAGTTCTATGCTCTCGACATGCAACATGTGGGTGAGGATTTCAAGGTGGATGATGGCTTCAATATCCTCAAGCTCCGTGTGAAGGATGCGGTAGAAGACCAGAGTCTTACCTATATCGCTTCTACTTTCGACCCGTACGATCAAGTCATCAATGATGGCGTGTATGAAACGGGAAGAAAGCTGATTACCTTTGCCAGTGTACTCCAGCATGGCGTGGTACCACTGCCGGAGCTGATGCAGATGTCGATGAAATCTGGATCCGAGGCGATGCGCCGTCCTGTGGAAATCGAGTTTGCATGCAATATCAATGATGATAAAACCTGCGAGTTCTATCTCCTCCAGATTCGTCCGATAGTGGATGCTAAGGAGATGCTTGATGAGGATGTGAAGGCGATACCAGATGCAGATTGTCTGCTCCGTTCCCACAATTCGTTGGGACATGGAATCAGTGAGGACGTCACAGATGTAGTCTATGTTAAATATGATGATCAGTTCTCTGCGATGAACAATTTCTATGTGGCTGATGATATTGAACGAATCAACCGCAAGTTCCTTGCCGACGGCAAGACTTATGTGCTGATAGGTCCAGGCCGTTGGGGTTCAAGCGATCATTATTTAGGCGTTCCGGTCAAGTGGCCGCATATCAGTGCCGCCCGTGTCATCGTAGAAGTAGCGTTGAAGAACTATAATATCGACCCAAGTCAGGGCACCCATTTCTTCCAGAATCTTACCTCTTTCGGGGTAGGTTACTTTACGGTAGATACAAACACAGAAGAAGGAGGATTCGTCAATAAGGAGATATTGGATGCGATGCCGGCGGTAGAGGAAACGCAGTATGTGCGCCATGTTCGCTTCGAGCATCCGATGAGAATTCTGATGGATGGCAAGAAGCAGGAGGGTGCTGTGCTCCTGCCTGGGTAGTTTAGATTAATTCCATGAGATAATAATTATAGTCATAAAGAATGGTAGCAAGGAATTTTTCCTTGCTATTTTCTTTGGGCTGCACCTTGAGGAACTTCGCGACTTTATCTGCCAAGGTCTCTATTTGGTTTTCATGGTTGCCATTGGAGGAATACAGGGCTTTCTCTATGACGGCGACTTGTGCTTGTGAGAGATTCTTGGCTTCCTCATATACAGGATGGTAATCTTTCTTGGCATAATAGAATTCGTCCAGGGAGATGTGTATCTTTCGGATGTCGGTAAGTTTGATGACCATTGTTCCTGCTGCCAAGTCTCCTAATCGTTGTGAATTCTTGGTGAGTAAGATGAAGAGCATGCCAATGCCCCCACATCCTACGTCTATTGTGCTGAGAAGCCATCTCATGAAAAAAGAGCCCATGGTTGGTCGTGACCCATTCTTGTTGATGACTCTTAACTTCATGATATATTTCCCCGGAGTCTGTCCGTTGTTGAATGTTTCCCACCAGAAATCATACATCCAGATAAATATGACAAGCATAAAGAATAAGAACATGAGCCAACGTGTTTCGTCCATGCTCCCCATAAGCCCATCAAACAGCAAATAGACACCAGTGAATCCAAAAGATATGAATATGGTGTCAAGGATGCGAGCCAACACTCGTTCACCGATACTCGCTGGTGTTTGGTTGATTCTTACAAATTGATTGGTTATGATGTTTGAATTTGTCATTTTTCCATTGTTTTAAGAAGATAATGCTTAAATTGTTTGCAAATATAAGAATAATTACTTAAATTTGCATCAATTTTTAGGAAAAATAAAATAATCGTAACCGAAAATTTCCCTTATAATAAAAGAATTGTGAAAGAATTTGCCTTTATAAGAAATAACATAGATAAATGGCAACGTGCAGAGATCATTATTGACGATGCCGCTTCCCAAACGCCGGATGTTTTGGCCGATACTTATACCGACCTTACATCTGACTTGGCTTTTGCGCAAACACATTACCCTAATTCTCGTATTACCCTTTATCTCAACAATCTGGCTTCAAGCCTTCATAATTCCATTTATCGTAACAAACGGGAGAAGTGGTCTCGCCTGATTACGTTTTGGACGCAGGAAATTCCTTTGACGATGTTTGAGGCTCGAAAGTTACTTTTGGCTTCTTTCTGCATATTCTTCATCAGTGTATTCATCGGTGTAGTATCCCAATGTTTTGATACCGACTTTTGTCGTATTATATTGGGAGATTATTATGTGGATATGACATTGCAGAATATCAAGGATGGAAAACCGATGGCGGTTTATGATGGTGGAGATGAACTGAATATGTTCCTGGGCATTACCCTCAATAACATTAGGGTGTCATTCCTGGAATTTGTTTCTGGCATATTTACCAGTATCGCCACGGGTTTTCTGATATTCCAAAACAGTGTGATGTTGGGATGCTTTGAGACATTCTTCGCCCAGCATGGTCTCTTGTATGAATCTTTTCTTGCCGTTTTCCTTCATGGAACGCTTGAGATTTCTGCATTGATTATTGCAGGAGCGGCAGGGTTGGCGATGGGTAACAGCTGGCTGTTCCCTGGCACGTATTCGCGTATTGTATCTTTTCGGCATGGTGCGAAAAGGGGAATGAAGATTATTGTAGGTACTGTACCTATATTTATATTCGCTGGTTTTATCGAAGGATTTGTAACACGACATACGGAAATTTCTAATTATTTTCGCTTGTCGATTATCATCGTCTCTTTCGTCTTTGTCATAGGTTATTTTGTGGTTTTACCCCAGATCAGACATAGGCAGAAGAAAAAGTAAGTTGATAGGCAGAATAGAATGTCCTTTAGATTACAACTTCATTCATTAAGAACCAGTCAGTTTTGAATTATTTAATAAAGATAGCTTATGGATAAAATCGTATTTTACAAAGAGAGGGATTTCGGAGAGAAGTTTAATGTCACTTTCGAGTTTGTCAAGCAGAATTGGAAAATACAGCTTCGTTATGCTTTGTATGGTATCTTGCCGTTGGCATTCGTAGGAGCCTTGTCGCTGAACAGTTTGATGCAAAATATGGTGGATGTTAGTTCTGGTAATTCCATGTTTGATGATGAACTCAGTTACAGTATGCTCTTTTCTTACGCCCTCTTGTTGCCAACTTCTTTGGCAGCTTATATTTGGATAGGAACGGTTGTGTTTTCTATGATGCAGTTTTATAATGCTCACGACGAGGGCTTGCAAGGTGTTACTTTCCAGGAGTTGAAACCTTCTTTCCGCCGAAATGCTTGGCGTTTGTTCAAATGTGGACTGGTTGGTTTTCTGATAGGCATCGTGTTCTTGGCAGTCTTTTTTACCGTGATAGCTTTAGGGGCAGCGATAAATTCTGGAGCGATGACAGCCATCTTTTGCTTCTTGGAAGTAGCGGCGGTCGTTGCTATTGGTGTACCTTTGATATTGGTTACACCTACCTATATATTTGAGGATATCTCTGTATGGCGGGCTTACGTTCGTGGCTTTCGCTTGGGATGGAGCACATGGAGAGGAATCTTTGGCTTGGGATTTGTCTTGAGCCTGTTGTCGAATGTCGTTTCTTTTGTCTTTGTCATGCCTTGGGAGGTGTGTGTCTTTGTCAAGACGCTATTCGTGCAGGCTTATGCAGGTGAGGAAACATTTGTTGGTAGTGCTGCCTTTGTTATTCTCCAATATATCTTTGGCGTTGTCATGTGGATAGGCTCTTATTTGATTTACAACTTGTTTTTTATCAGTACGGGTTATCTCTATAGTCATGCCGCCGAGAAACTCGATGATATGTCCGTTGGTCAAGGTATTGACGATTTTGAGGAAATGGCAGACAAGAGTCAGGATGATGACGATCTGTTCAAAGTCTAATCATTTTATACATTATTTATATTTGTTGTAGAGAGATATGTTTTCCAATCCTTCCGACACCTTGGTTATTGATACCGCCCGACTGCAAGTTTGGCGGCGGGATGACGATTACGCTTATGGTCGAGAGTTAGTGCCTTCCCAAGATAGCTTGATGGACTGGGTAGCGAAAAGGCTGAACGAATTTTTCGAGAATATCTTTGGCAGCAATTTCTATCAGGACCATCATGACACTTTGTGGATATGTATCGGCTTGGCGGCATTGGGAGCAGTCTTGGCGTTCCTCTTGTGGAAGCATCCTGAGCTGTTCGCTCGTTCAGGACGAAGGAAACCGATGGAATACGAGGTTACGGAAGATACGATATATGGCATTGATTTCCCAAGTGAAATAGAAAAAGCTTTGGAAAATGAGAATTTCCGTGAGGCATTGCGATTGATGTATCTTCAGACATTGAAGTTTTTGAGTGACTATCACCAAATAGAGTGGCAACCTTTCAAGACTCCTACTCAATATACGTTTGAGTTCCGACAGGCCGACTTCAAGAGAATGACCAGTCTGTTTGTGCGAGTTCGCTATGGTGGCTTTGGTGCTGACAAGGACATGATTCGAGATATGCACAATCTGCAGGCAAGTGTGGATAACTTTGTAAAGAACTCAGGTAGAGATGGTTCTGCCGAACAAAATGGAGGAACTTTCAAGAAGGAAGGAGGTCGTGATGAAAAGTAGTCGCAATTTCCTTTTTGCCATGTTAGTCCTCTTTGTGCTGTTCTGTCTTTTGCAAGTCAATCTGCCCAAGAAGTTCGTATGGTCTCCTACCTTTAGCCATGTAGATAAGCAACCTTTTGGCTGTTTTGTCTTTGACAGTGTCTTGACCCAATCTTTGCCCAATGGTTATCATGTGACGAAAAAGACGTTTTTCCAACTTGATCAGGAGCATGCCAAGGAGAAAATCTCCGTGTTGATGGTCGTGGATCAGCAAGATTTGAAACAGTTGGATGTCAAGTACCTCTGCAATATCGCTCGCCGTGGTGGCAAGGTCATGGTGGTTGCTTCAAGTAGTTTTGATGATGGTCGGAATGCCGATACGGTAGTGGTGGATGAATTGGAACGTACCTTCAAGGTGAGAATAGAAGACGGAACGTACTTTTCGTTGCGTGGCATCTTAAGCGGTCTCAAAGCGCATGACAATGATATGTACGATACCATTTATTGGAATAACCGGGAGACGATGTATGCTGCTCAGTCTTATAGAATGTTCTACAACATGGTAGGTGGAACCCTTTTCGTGGATTCCGTTCCAAAGGTGAAAAGACTGGCTTATACTTTGTCAACGGCAGGGTATGATTACAAACTTGACTCTTTGTATGTCGGAGATTTTACTAGCTTTGACACTATTGTGGATGAAAAAGAAAGGATAGAACGAATCGATACTTTCGCCATCAAGAAAGTACCTGCGGCGGTGTCAGTTCCGTATGGCAAGGGTGAGGTTATTTTCGTCTCTTCGCCATTGCTTTTCACCAACTATGGAATGTTGGAAGGCAACACATCTGTCTATATATTCCGATTGATGTCTTATCTGGCGGATTTGCCTGTGTATAGAACGGAGGCGTATGTCAAGACCGATGCCATGCTTGTGGCGGAGCAATCTCCATTCCGGGAGTTCATCAAGCGCCCACCATTGCGATGGGCTCTTTATCTTGCGCTGTTGGGTGTCGTTCTCTTTATGATATTTACCGCTCGTCGCAGGCAACGGGTCATCCCTATCATGTCGAAGCCTGCCAATCGGTCTTTGGAGTTTATCCAACTCATTGGAACACTCTACTATCAACGTAAGGATCATGTGGATTTGGTCAGGAAAAAGTTTAAACTCTTCGCAGAGGAATTGAGAAAAACGGCTGGTGTGGACATATCTGATGTGAATACTGATGACCGTGAATATCTGCTCCTTGCAGAGAAAACAGGTATGAACAGCGATAGATTGAAGAAGATGATTCGACAAATTCGCTTGGTCCTAAATTCGGAGGGCAATATCTCAGTTGAAGAAATGCGGAGCTTGATAGATGCAATGGATACTATAGTTAGGCACGCTAAGAATGGTTAGCGTAGGATAAAAAAAAGTAAGTCTTTTATTTAAAATCATAGGAAACAATGGAAGAACAAAGATTGGATTTGACTCTTTTTTCAGAAAAGATAGAGTGTCTTCGTGAAGAAATATCCAAGGTGATAGTAGGACAGGACAAGGCGGTGGATCTGGTCTTGACTTGCCTCTTGGCTAATGGTCATGTGCTCTTGGAGGGTGTGCCTGGAGTTGCCAAAACCCTTTTGGCGCGATTGATGGCCCGGTTGGTAGATGCCAAGTTTAGTCGTGTACAGTTTACTCCCGACTTGATGCCGAGTGATGTGTTGGGTACAAATATTTTCAATGTCAAGAATCAGGAGTTTGAGTTCCATGAAGGTCCTGTGTTTGCTGATATTGTATTGGTGGATGAAATCAACCGTGCACCAGCAAAGACTCAGGCTGCTCTTTTCGAGGTGATGGAAGAACGTCAGGTCAGCATAGATGGCTGTACCCACAAGATGGGTGACCTTTATACCATCCTTGCTACCCAGAATCCTGTGGAACAAGAAGGAACTTATCGCTTACCCGAAGCGCAGCTCGACAGATTTCTCATGAAAGTAACGATGGGTTATCCTACGGCTGATGAAGAACTGGAAATATTGAAGCGCCATGAACATCAAACTGATTTGGTGAAACTGACTGATATCCAACCTGTGTTGACAAAGAAAGAATTGCTCCAGTTGCGCTCTTATATGCACCATGTCGTTGTTGATGAGAGCCTTCTGCGTTATATCACACAGATCGTTCAGCAGACCCGCACCACACGTGCCGTTTATCTGGGTGCTTCCCCTCGTGCCTCAGTTGCCATGTTGCAGGCGAGCAAGGCATACGCTCTTTTGCAAGGTCGTGATTTTGTCACTCCAGAAGACATCAAGTTCGTAACACCATCTATCTTGCAGCATCGACTCATGCTTACGGCAGAAGCTGAGATGGAAGGCTATACGGCTTATAAGGTGGCACAACGGCTGATAGATAAGGTGGAGGTGCCGAAGTAAGTGAAGAGTGAAGAACGAAGAGTGAAGAATTCAATTGATTTAAGGTGTATTTAACGAAGAGATTTTATATAGTACTTGCCTTCTTGGTCTTGATGACGGGGGCTGGGTATGTTTTCCCCCTGCTGTTTGATGTAGGGAGATGGATGTTCCTTGCCCTTGTCATTCTGGTTTTTGTAGAATTATTCCTGTTGTATCATGAGCGGGGAATGATGGCCAGTCGCACTTTGTCGGAGCGATTTTCCAATGGCGACGACAATGAAGTGAACATCCGGGTGGAGAGTATCTATTCCTTTCCTGTTCGGTTGGAAATCATAGATGAGATTCCGCCAGTTTTCCAGCGCCGAGATGTTCTCTTTCGTTTGAAGTTGGCGATGGGAGAGGGAAAGAATATTAGGTATAAGCTACGTCCTACGGAGCGTGGAGTTTATTCCTTTGGGCATGTCCGTGTTTTCGCTTCCACACCGATAGGTTTGGTGCAGCGTCGGTTTACTCTGTGCCAGCCTTGTGATGTCAAGGTGTATCCTTCCTATCTGATGCTTACCCGTTATGAATTGTTGGCTATGAGCAACAATCTTGCGGAAATGGGTATCAAGAAAATACGGAAGGTGGGCAATCATACGGAATTCGAACAAATCAAGGATTACGTTTCGGGCGATGATTTCCGGTTGATCAACTGGCGAGCCACAGCCCGCACTTCCAGATTGATGGTGAATGTATATCAGGACGAGCGTTCTCAGCAGGTTTTCAATATCATTGATAAGGGTAGGGTGATGCAACAGGCTTTCCGGGGTATGACCTACCTTGATTATGCCATCAATGCCTCGCTGGTGCTTTCGTATATTGCGATGCGGAAGGAAGACAAGGCAGGTGTTGTAACGTTCAGCGACCATTTTGAGGATTTTGTTCCAGCCTCCCGTCGTACAGGGCACATGCAGAATATTCTTGAAATGCTTTATCGCCAGCAGACCCGCTTTGCCGAATCCGATTATTCAGCTTTGGTGGCAGAGGTCAACCAGCACATCACCAAGCGCTCACTCCTGATACTTTATACGAACTTTGCCAATCGCATCAGCATGGAGAGGCAGTTGCCTTATCTCCTTCAGCTCAACCGCC
>OJAW01001569.1_pt1 | contig 12897 bp, 12 predicted proteins | sample 1589151 | NCBI WGS metagenome assembly OJAW01 (sample SAMN03283290) | human gut metagenome | biome: human-associated habitat; material: feces | host: Homo sapiens | place: Peru | collected 2012 | reverse complement strand
CGACCAAGTTCTTTCGATTGAAGCGGATGCACACAATCAGATTACAAAAGTAGTATTTAGAAGCAATTGACTATCAGTTATTTGCAGTTTATACGGTAGAAAAGTGGATTGGGGTTTGTTTGAAGGGGTGGGGATGATGAATATTTAATGTTTTTAACTTGCTTTTACACGAAAATGTGGGGGATGGATGCCAAAATGAGGGGAGAATGGGAAATAGGAAAGGCTGTAAAGAAAGGGATGCAGTGAGGTGATTGTCTTCATATATGTGGATATACTAACGACTTTACTTGATTGGCTGTATATCTAAAATGGTATAAAGTCAAGTGGATTGTGGATGATGTACTTTGAAAGTATCACATTTATTTATGCGGATTTGGATTGATGGTTTGACTCTACATGTTATTATAAAGGGGATGAAACTCCATAAACAGTCTGGGCGACAAATTTTTTTTTCTATTAATGCCTTAATGAGATGAAGCATAATGTCTTGAAAACTGTGAAATAATTGCTTATTCTGCCAATTATTTGTAATAACATCACTTTTTTAGTCAGAACATGCAAGCAATTCATTTATTTTATTTTATCTTTGAAACCGAAGATGGTGCAAGTGATAACAAGGCATATCTTTATAAAGGTATCTCAATTATGGCAAAAGAACTTATCAATAGATTGAATTTTCTTTGCCCCTGAATAAAGACACATTATATTTATATAGATGAAGGATGTGATTTTTGAAAATACGCTGATGAATGTCGGTGACGGCACTAAAGACGGATACTTGTGCCACGCCTACTGCCATGAAGGGGAATGCAGTTTCTCTTTCAATGGCAAGGGATATGTCATGAGGGGAGGCGACTGCCTGATAGTGCGTCGCAGCGATTTGCTGAAAGACATACGGGAGAGCAGCGACTTTAAGGTTGATGTATTTTATGCCACACCTCAGTTCATCGCAATAAGCACACCGCATAGCAACTATGGTACCCGTGGAGGATTGTCCTTATTTAACAATCCGATCATGCACCTTACATTGGAAATGCAGCAGGTGTGCGCACTCGATTTCGATAATATCCGCCGTCGTCTTGCTTTAACGACTCACAAGTTTCATCGCGACGCAATGATCAATGCCGTTCAGGCGATTATTATCGACTTCTTTGATTTCCATGCCTCGCTCTATGGCACTGACGACACCGTTACTCAACTCTATTCCTCTCTGATGAACAGGTTTCTGGCTTTGCTCGAACGTGGCGACTATAGAAAGAACCGTGAGATTGGGTATTATACCGACCTCCTTTGTGTTACTCCGAAATACTTATCGGAAGTATCGAAGAAGGTAAGTGGCTATCCGGCAGCCTTTTGGATAACACGTTATACATCGCTCGATATTGCCCGTCTACTTAAGAACAAGCATCTAACCTTTACAGAGATATCTGACTTGTTTGGCTTTTCGTCAGAGTCGTATTTTAGCCGATACGTACAGAAATATCTTGGAGCACCGCCTTCAAGTTTTGTAGAATAGGCAGTGAATCAATCTTTTTCGGAAATATTGTAAATAATCCCCGAAATCTGTGTCCAAGCAGTTTCGGGGATTATCTGTTTCTTTGCACCAGAAATCAGACACATCAGCAGTGGCTATGTGATGTTTATGATTGGTGTTGCGGTGTCATATCTGCTCATCTTTCCGCTCACATTCCGTTTTCTTGGCACTTATCAGGTGAGTGTAGATGTAGCCAATATGGTTACCTTGCAGTCATATATGAGTACGCTCATGATGATGAGTCTTACTATGGGGGTTGTCTTCGAGTTGCCAGTGGTTATCTGGTTGCTCTCACGCATGGGAATAGTCTCATCAGGCTTTCTCCGGAAATACCGCCGTCATGCAATAGTAATCATCCTTGTTATTGCAGCTGTCATCACTCCAACCTCCGATATCTTTACGCTGTTATTGGTATCACTACCAATGTACATGCTTTATGAAATCAGTATTTTAATCAGTAAACAAAAAAAGTAATATACAATGGAATATTTAAAATTGAACAATGGTGTTATGATGCCACAGATAGGATATGGTGTCTATCAGATAGCACCGGATGTGTGTGAACGTCATGTGGCTGAGGCATTGAGCGTGGGCTACAGAATGATTGACACGGCTCAGGCTTACCACAACGAAGACGGTGTGGGTAGAGCTGTGGCTGACTGTGGAATCAGTCGCGACGAGATTTTCCTCGTTACCAAAGTGTGGATTTCCAACTACGGCTATGACAAGGCAAAAGCTTCCATCGAGGAAAGCCTTAGCCGGCTACGCACTGACTACATTGACCTTATACTCCTCCATCAACCTTTCTGCGATCGTTATGGTGCATATCGTGCTCTGCAGGATGCCTATCGGGAAGGTAAAGTGAGAGCTATAGGCGTGGCAAACTTCTATCCCGACCACTTCATCGACCTTGCTGAGAACATGGATATCGTTCCGGCAGTAAACCAAGTGGAGACGCATGTGTTCTGCCAACAGCAGAAGGCGCAAGTCATCATGCAGGGATATGGCACCCAAATCATGTCATGGGGACCATTTGCCGAAGGTCGCAACAATCTTTTCGGGAATACCACACTGAAAGAGATTGCAGAGCGACATAATAAGACTGTTGCTCAAGTTGCCCTTCGCTGGCTGCTGCAACGGGGCGTTGTCATTATCCCTAAGACAACCCACGTTGAACGCATGAAAGAAAATTATGACATCTTCGATTTCGTTCTGTCTGATGATGATATGGACTTAATCGCTACCCTCGATACAGGCAATAGCCTCTTCTTTGACCATCACTCGGCAGAGGCGGCAAGGATGTTTATGGGGTGGAAATAACAAGAAGATTATATTATGAAAACAATGAAGAAAATATTAATTTTTATGCTGGGCATGCTGGCTTTCGTCAACTGCTCGGCAGGTACAAAAAAAAGTGACTCTAATAACAATGAAGTAGAAATGGAAAAGATTCTTTTTATCAACGGAAGCCCAAACCGTGACGGCAATACCGCCGCTTTGGCAAAGGTGCTGCTTGAAGGCAGAAAGTATGAAACGATTAATCTCAATGACTATCGCCTCAACTTCTATGGTCAGACACTTGAGGGAGACCAGCTTGACGAGGTAATAGCCAAAATGAAGGAGGCAGATATAGTTGTGATGGGTTCGCCAGTTTATTGGCACAACATCTGCGCCTCGGTGCGCACGCTGATGGAACGTTTCTATGGCTATGTGCCAGATGGGGAGTTCAAGGGCAAACGCCTGTTCTTCGTATATCAGGGTGCCGCCCCTACAAAGATGATGATAGATGATGGCGAATACAGCATGAGCCGATTTGCTGGTATGTATGGTTTCTCCTACGAGGGCATGGCTACCAGCAAAAGCGAGGCTAAAACATTAAAAGGTAAGTTGAAATGAAAAAGATTATCATGACAATGGTAGGCTGCATCTGGATGATGGCAGCCTACGCACAGGGACCGATGGTCCGATTGAGTAATGGAGTTGAGATGCCACAGTTTGGTATCGGAACATTTGCAGTGCCTTCAAATGAGGTTTGCAAGAAATCTGTACTTACGGCTTTGCGTGCAGGATATAGACATATCGACACGGCTCATGCCTATATGGACGAACGTGGCGTTGGCGATGCCGTAAATGAATTTATTGCAGAAGGTGGTTGCAAGCGCGAGGATATTTGGGTGACGAGCAAGATATGGCCGTCGGAATATTCCGACCCTACTGCTATCGACCGTATGCTTCGCCGACTTAACCTCGACTATGTTGACCTCGTATATCCGCATCAACCAGTGGGAGACATCAAGACGGCATGGCATAACTTGGAGTTGGCTGTGAAGCAAGGCAAGGTGCGCACTCTTGGTCTCAGCAACTTTGAGGTGCCTGGAGCTGAGAAGTGGTTTCAGTGGTGTATGGATTCCACTGATATAAAGCCAGTTATCATGCAGATGGAATGTCATCCTTATGCGCAGCGCATCGAGAAACGCAAGTTGGCGAAGAAATACGGCATGAAGGTGGAGTGCTGGTTTCCCCTTGGTGGTGCCATGAGTCAAGGCGCATTGCTCAAAGACCCTGTCATCGTTAAGATTGCCAAGGCACATAATGTAAGTCCTGCACAAGTGATCCTCCGATGGGAGATACAGGAAGGACTGCTGACCATTCCCGGAGCCACCAATCCCGATTATATCCACGAGAACATCGCGGCTGCACAAGGTGAAGTTGGCGGAAAACCGTTCGCCCTCACGGCAAAGGATATGAAGCAGATAAGAAAACTGAATAAAGAACAGCGTTTCTTCAATGCTACATACGAGCAGGCAAAGGGTTTCGCCAAAATGCCAGTGATGGATGCGCAAGAGCGTGCAGAGGCAGAACTTACAGCCCTCTCTGCAAAAAAATGGGAGTGGATGGCAGAGAAAAACGTCACGGAACTCGCCCGACTATTCCACAAGGATGCCATGTTCGTACACATGGGTGGAGCATGGGGACGCACGGCGGAACTTATGACAATAGAAAAAGGTTCCATCTGGTACAAACATGCTGATATACATAGTGTGGAGTCGCGTATCAGTGGAAACACTGCCGTAGTATATAGCGAACTACAGTTGACGAGCGAGGTAGGAGGTCATGAGGTCTCATTCCCATTCTTTGTATGTGAAGTCTATATAAAAGAAGGAGAAGCTTGGAAACTCCTCACATTGTCTTTTACCAAGAAATCGTAATAATTCTGGTAAACGACAATCATATGAATGCCATGGGCGGAGTGACTATTGGATTATAGAGATATATTATGAAGTATTTGTTATCAATGATTATGTTAGCTATGACTACATTAACAACGAATGCACAAGGAGTGTATAACAAGGCAGCTAAACAGAATTCACTGCCGTTAGTAAACGAATGGGACAAGACATTCCCAAAGAGTGACAAGGTACGTCATGAGAAAGTGACGTTCAGCAATAGGTTCGGCATCACGCTTGCAGCCGACCTTTACATACCGAAAGAGACGAATGGAAAAATGACGGCCATTGCCGTCAGCGGACCATTCGGCGCAGTCCCAAAGTGCTGCCAAGGGCATCGCCGTCGGGCGAAAGATGGCAGGTGATAACGATATGACGCGCCGATTTGAGCAACTTGCTCAGCTGCTCTATCACACGGCTATCTATAATAGGCTCAATCATCAGGGGTAATTATCACTTTAATCAACAAAATTAATACCTATAGACGGCATTACCAAAAATTTAAATATTTTTTGCGAAAACCCAAACAAACCGAAAACGCTCGGCGACTGGTTTATCCCAAATCGGTCATTAGCAATGAAAAAAAACTTGCACGGACTCATGACCGATTGGGGATTATTTTTCGCCAAGGATTCGGAGAAATTCTTCCTCAAAATTCGGGGTGAGAACACCTGTGCCTATGGCTTGACGCACTTCCTCCACCGTCCAGAAGCGGCCTTCGTCCACTTCCACGGGGTCGAAGTCGAACGACTTGCGGTCGGTGATGGTGAAGAAGGTGTGTACCATTTCACGCTCCACCTCGCTATCGTACACATAACTGAAAAGGTGCTTGGGCTCGTAGTCGGTGAAGCCGAGTTCTTCGCGTGTTTCGCGCGCCAGCGCCTGCTCCACGGTTTCGCCATAGTCCATGTGGCCGCCCACAGCGGTGTCCCACTTGCCAGGTTGGATAAACTTGTGAATGGAGCGCTTTTGCAAATAGATGTCGCCATTGGCGTTGAGCACGTGCAAATGCACCACTGGGTGAAGCAATCTGCTCCCCGAATGGCACTCCTTTCGGGTGGCTTTGCCTATCACATTTCCCTTTTCGTCAACAATCGGGAATATCTCTTTCTCCGAAAGGTCGGCTGCTAATGTTTCGTTCATTTATCTTGTGTCTTAAAATTCTTTTTTATCGCGTCGCGCAATTTGGCTGGCGTGAGGTCGGCGGAATATTCGGTAAATGGCAGCGCGGTGTGGCAACCGTTTGCCCATTCGCTACAGCCAAACGCACTCTTGCCTTTCACCATGTGGCCCTTGCCGCACACGGGGCAAAGCACCTGCTCGAATTTCGTGACCCTCGTCACGCGTTTTTTCTTTGGCGCACTCTCTGCCGCGCCGCCCTTTGTGGGCGATTTGGGCGTGTCTTGCTCCACTATGATATTGGTGCCGCTATTGTCGCGAAGCACGGTGAGCACGATTTCGTTGACCATCACTTTCAGTTCGTCGATAAACTGCTTGGCGCTGAACTCGCCTCGCTCTATCTTGCGAAGTTTGTTTTCCCAAAGTCCGGTGAGTTTGGCGCTTTTGAGCAGTTCATCTTTTATGGTGTCGATGAGTTGGCACCCTGCTGTGGTGGCAACAAGGTTTTTGCGCTCTTTGGTGATGTAGTGGCGGCGAAGCAGCGTTTCGATGATGGCGGCGCGTGTGGAAGGGCGGCCGATGCCGTTTTCCTTCATAGCGTCGCGCAATTCTTCATCGTCAACGAATTTGCCTGCCGTTTCCATGGCGCGCAGGAGCGTACCTTCGTTATACATCTTTGGGGGCTGCGTGGCCTTTTTCAGCAACGATGGCTCGTGAGGGCCGCTCTCTCCCACCACAAATTCAGGCATGTTGCCGTTGTCGTCGGTGTCGGTGCCTTCGGTGTTGTTTGCCGTCTTGTCTTTGCTGTAGATGGCGCGCCAGCCTTCTTTGAGTATCTGCTTGCCTGTGGCTTTAAACTCAAATTCACTGATTTTCGCCATCACGGTGGTGGTGGAGAACTCACAATCCGGATAGAATGCAGCGATAAAGCGCTTTGCCACAAGGTCGTAAACCAATTTCTCGTCGCGTGTGAGCATCACCTTGCGTGGGTCCACATTGGTGGGTATGATGGCGTGGTGGTCGGTGACTTTGGAGTTGTCGAACACCTTTTTGCTCTTTTTGATTGCACCGCCCTGAAGCACAGGCGCAGTGAGATGGGCATACGGTGCCATGGCTTGCATAATGCCCGGTATCTTAGGGTAGATGTCGTCGCTCAGGAATGTGGTATCTACACGAGGATAGGTGGTCACCTTCTTCTCGTAGAGCGACTGAATGGTGCGCAAGGTCATGTCGGCACTGTATGAGAATTTCTTGTTGCATTCCACCTGCAAACTGGTGAGGTCGAACAAGCGAGGCGGAGCCTCTTTGCCTTTCTTGCGCTCGATGCCGGTAATCGACAATGGTGCTTCCTTGATGCCGGCAATCACCGTGTTGGCATCTTCTTCGCTCTTGTAGCGGCCTTTTGTGGAATTGAATGTCACACCACGATACAGGGTCTTGATTTCCCAGTAGTCTTCTGGCACGAAGTTCTCAATTTCACGTTGGCGCGACACTATGAGGGCGAGCGTGGGCGTTTGCACACGTCCTATCGAGAGCACATTGCGTGAACGTGCGTATTTCAGCGTGTAGAGGCGTGTGGCGTTCATGCCCAAAATCCAGTCGCCAATGGCGCGCGACAAACCTGCGTAGTAGAGGTTGTCGAAGTTTTCCGAGGGCTGCAAATGCTTGAATCCCTCACGAATACTGTCGTCGGTAAGTGATGATATCCACAGTCGCTTCACAGGAATGGCGCAGTTTGCCTTCTGATACACCCATCGCTGTATCAGTTCTCCCTCCTGCCCGGCATCACCGCAGTTGATAAGTTCGGTGGAGTCTTTCATGAGGGTTTCTATCACATTAAACTGCTTTTTGATGCCTTCGTCGTCTTTGAGTTTGATGCCGAAGCGGGGCGGAATCATGGGCAGTGAGCCGAGGCTCCAACGCTTCCACAGGTCGGTGTAGTCGTTGGGTTCCTTCAACTCGCACAAATGGCCGAACGTCCAGCTCACACGATAGCCATTACCTTCGTAAAAGCCGTCGCGACGCGCGGTGGCACCCAGGATTTTTGCAATGTCGGCTGCCACGCTTGGTTTCTCCGTTACACAAAGTATCATTCGCCCAAGTGTTGTTTTTTAGCTTCGTCCCACAGTTGATCCATTTCGGCAAGTGTCATTTCGTTGAGTCGCTTGCCTTGCTGTTTGGCTTTCTGCTCTATGTAGTTGAAGCGTCCTATGAATTTTCGATTTGTCTTTTCAAGTGCGTTGTCGGGGCGCACGCCATAAAGGCGAGCGGCATTCACAAGCGAGAAAAACAGGTCGCCAAACTCTTTCTCACGGTCAATCTCATGTCCGCTTTTGAGTTCGGCTTCCACTTCGCCGATTTCTTCGCGCACTTTTTGCCACACGTCTTCTGGCTTATCCCAGTCGAAGCCCACATTTGCGGCTTTTTCCTGCACGCGTTCGGCTTTGATGAGCGATGGCAATGTGGTGGGCACGCCACCGAGAATGGTTTTGTTGCCTCCTTTTTCTTTCATCTTTATCACCTCCCATTGCTCACGCACCTGCGATGCGTCGGTGGCACTGTGGTCGCCGTAGATGTGGGGGTGGCGGAAGATGAGTTTTTCGCGAAGGGAATCGCACACGTCGGCTATGTCGAACTGGCTTTTCTCCTCGCCGAATCGGGCGTAAAACAAGATGTGGAGCAGCACATCGCCCAATTCTTTGCGTATGTTGTCGGGGTCTCCAGCAATCAGTGCCTCGGCAAGTTCCATAGTTTCCTCTATGGTGTTGGGGCGAATACTCTCATTGGTCTGTGCCGAATCCCACGGACACTGTTCCCTGAGTGTGTCCACCACATCGAGCAACTGGCTGAACGCCTTTAATTTTTCTTCTTTTGAGTGTTTTGTCATTGTTTAAATCCAAATATGTATATATTCCACTAATTAGCTTTCGCGCCTCGCTTCAGGAATGCGATGAAGGCGTCCACGTCCTCGTTGTAGGCAAACGGGCCTGAAAGGAGCGCGCCTTGCTGGTCGAGCACCACATAATAGGGCTGCGAATTGCTGTTGAATTTGTGGCGTTGCAGATAGCTCCACTTGTCGCCCACTGTGGTGAGGGTGGTTTGTTTGCCGTTTTCCTGCACCACCATAGGTTGCTGAAGTGGGGTTTTGTCGTCAACCATCAGTTTGATGGTCACGAAGTCTTCACTAATCATTTTCTTCACTTTCGCTTCATCGAGCACCGCGCCTTCCATCTTTCGGCAGTTCACGCAGCCGTGACCGGAGAAGTCGATAAACACGGGCTTGCCCTGTGCAGCGGCGGCTTTCATGCCTTCGTCGAAGTCGTCATATTCCACTTGCTCTCCGCCATAGAGGTTGAAGTCTTGGGTGTAGAGCGGTGGCACGAATGCGCTGGTGGCTTTCAGAGGCGCGCCCCACAAGCCTGGCACGAGATAGGCGGTGAATGAGAGCGACACGAGCGCCAAGAAGAAGCGTGTCACGCCTATGCCCGATGATTTTGGCTCACCGTCGCTCTTGAAGCGGAACATTCCCAACAAGTAGAGCCCCATCACACCGAAAATGGCTATCCAAAGGGCAATGAAGGTTTCGCGGTCGAGTATGCGCCAACCGTAAGCAAGGTCGGCTACGGAGAGGAATTTGAGCGACAATGCCAGTTCTATGAAGCCGAGCACCACTTTCACGGTGTTGAGCCAGCCACCCGACTTTGGCATCTTTTTGAGCATGGTGGGGAAAAGGGCAAACACGGTGAACGGTATGGCGAGGGCTATTGCAAAGCCTGTCATACCCACCACAGGCCCCATCACACTGCCTCGGCTGGCGGCTTCCACCAAAAGGGTGCCTATAATTGGACCAGTGCAGGAGAACGACACAATCACCAGTGTGGCTGCCATGAAGAAAATGCTGAGCATACCGGTGGTCTTGCTGGCGGTGCTGTCCATTTTGTTGCTCAACGATTGGGGAAGTGTGATTTCGAACGCGCCGAAGAATGAGATGGCGAAAATCACGAGCAATGCGAAGAACAGCAAATTGCACCATGCGCTGGTAGCGAGTGCGTTCATGGCGCTGGCACCGAATAGCACGGTGAAGCAGATGCCAAGAAGCAGGAATATGATGATGATAGATAATCCGTAGGTGGTGGCGTTGGTAATGGCTTTGGCTCTCGAACCGCTTTTCTTCAAGAAGAAACTCACGGTCATCGGTATCATTGGCCATACGCAAGGGGTGAGCAAGGCGAGAAGTCCGCCCAAGAAGCACGCCCAGAATATGTACCACAACGAGCGGTCGGCAATATCTTCCACATCGGCGTTGTCGCCTTCAATGGCTGTAACAGGTGCCCACAGTTGGTCGTGGGTGGGCGATGCCACCGCAGAATCGACTGTGCCGACTGCTGCCACTGGTTGAGCAAGGGTGGCTGCTGTATCGGCAGAGGTTGCGTTGGCAGTAGGTGCCTGAACGGCTTCTGCCACAGGTGCCTGTGCCGCTGTGCCTTTGAATGAGAACGATTCCGACTTTGGTGGTGTGCAGTTTTCGTCGTCACACGCCATATAGCGGATGCTTCCTTCTATCTTGTATTCTTTGGCTGTTACGGTAAACTTCTGCGAAAGGGTTACGCTACCGGTCCACCAACTCAAATCCATGTCGAAGGTTTCGTCGTGCTGCTTGTGCGCCGCCTTGCTGGGGGTTAAACCGCCCACAAGTTTCACGCCCTGATTGTTCCACTGCACGGAGGTTGGCTCTGGTCCGCCAGCAGGCAGTTGAGTGCCATACACATGCCAGCCAGCATCAACGGTGGCGGTGAAAGTCACCACGCCATTGGTGGCATCGGTCATCTTGATGGCTGACTTCCATTTCACAGGGTCAAAAATTTGAGCAAAGGCACAGCTTGCACCAATCACCATGAGGGTGAATATGAGTAAGAATCGTCTTGTCATAAAATTTCAATCAATGTTAGTTGGAATATACATACAAAATTACGAAAAATCGGCAATAACTCGCACCTCACAAGCAATAATAAGCCAAAAACACCCCAAAATCCGAAAAATAACCGCGGAAAGTTGCAGATATGAAATAAAAATACTAATTTTGCATCACCAAACAAAAACGGTCACTTGGATGAGCGGTTTAGTCCCTGGTCTGCAAAACCAGTTAGAGCGGTTCGACTCCGCTAGTGACCTCCAACAAAGGCAGCTGATTTCCCCATAAATCAGCTGTTTTTTTTATTCCTCCCCCCCTAAAACAAAAACAAATTACCAAAGACAAAGGTATCGTCTTAACTTCTTCAACTTCTTAACTCCTTAACTTCTTGAAAACAACAGCCGAGGCTGGCATCGGAGATGCCAAATGATGCGAAACACCATGCAAGCGAAAATCGCAAAGCGATTGAGCGCAGCTTGGTGATAGCGATGCGCACACAATATGAGCCTCGGAGAGGGTCGGTCGTGGTATCAAATTTCACCCACACCAATGCTATCGTCTTAACTTCTTTAACTTCTTAACTTCATAACTTCTTCTAAAAAGCAACACGAGGCCTAACCATTGCTGATTAAGCCTCGTGCATTATATGCTATGTCGCGCGTTATTATTTGCGAACAATCACCTTTTGAGTGTTCATGCTGCCGTCGGTGTAACGGATCACCTTCACATTCACGCCATCGAATGGAGTTGATGAAGTCATACCAGCAAGGTTCACATAGCTCACGTTAGCCACTTGCTTAGCAGCTTGAGTGTCGGTGATGCCAGATGGCACATCGAGTTCATTGTCGAGAGCAATGTTCACTTGGTAGTAGAGGCCACGATAGCCATAGCGTGCAGTGTTGATCAAACCAACGTAGCCAAACTTAATTTGCTTGCCACCCTCAATCACACCTGCTGCGTCGGGATTTTCAGCCTTCACTACATCTACGCCACCGATAGTGCTTTCTGCGAGAGCAAATGCTTTGTACACATTCTTTTCGTTCTTCTTGTAAACCAAGTCGTTGCTTGAAATGGTGCAAGATTTGTTATTGTTGAGGTTAATAACCAAGCAACCGCCCATCTCATCGAAGTTATACACAATGACGCCCTTGCCAGTCTGTTCAGCGTAAGTCCTCAATTCTTGTACTGCACCCTTCTTATAAACGTAATCGTTAGCGTCGTCTTCTTCAATCACACCGAGAGAAACGGTACAGTTAGGCTTGAAAATACAAGTAGTGATATCTTTGTCGTAAACCACACCTTTATTATCAGTGTAGTTAGAAGTGAGAATCATGTTCCAAGGACCATAAGTAATCATATTGTCGAACAGATTACCACTGATAGTTGCGCTACCGAAAGCGGTAGGAGCTTGAGTCTTTACCGAAGCAGGCACAATCATGCGATACTGGTAGGTTTCATCGTCCATGCCAGCCATTTGTGGATACATTGTAAGAGCAGTTGAAGCTTCATCATATTTAGCCTTCAGATTAATTAAACCTGTTGGTTCACCAATGTTAATGGTGGCGGTGCTGCCCTCAGTAGCGTAAGTAACGATTGACTTACCCACAGTTGGATAGTGAATAGAGTCGCCAACAAAATCCACGCGTACACTATACTTTGACAGTTCTTCTGCTGAAGGAGCTTGAGCCACTGCTGTTGTTGCCATCAGAGCAACGGCCATAGAAAGTAAAAATTTTGCCATAAATACTTAATTTTGAGTGATATTTAAATAAATGAATTGGTTAATCATAACAGTATATGCAAATTTAAACATTTTAAACCACCAAAACAATACCCCCAATAGATTTTTTCGCGATTGCGAAAAAAAGTCAACAAGCCAACAGGTCAACGAGCCAACAAGTAGCCAATCCAAAATCCCGAAAACTCGATAATTCGAAATCTCGAGTTTTCGAAAAATCGAAATTATCTGAATGCTCCGAGTGCTCAGAGTGTTCAGAGTGCTCCGAGTGCTCCGATTAATCAAAGCGCCAATTTCTCACGTTTGGGTATAAAAAAAAGAGAGCGGCAGATTGCTCTGTCGCTCTCCGTAGGGGGCGGTTACCTAC
>OJAW01001564.1_pt1 | contig 12916 bp, 12 predicted proteins | sample 1589151 | NCBI WGS metagenome assembly OJAW01 (sample SAMN03283290) | human gut metagenome | biome: human-associated habitat; material: feces | host: Homo sapiens | place: Peru | collected 2012 | reverse complement strand
ACTCAGAGAATTGCTGTTCTACTTCCCAATCTACATTGTGCATCCACATTGTAGCAACTGACTTAGTATATCTACCCTCAGTTTCCTTAACAATAGGGATACCTACAGCTAGCTTCTTGTTCAACATAGAACCTGGAACCTTGTGTTGGATTCTTACTACAGACCACTCATTTCTCATAGAAACTGGTGAGCTGAATCTGATATCACCAACCTTTCTTGAGAAACTTCTTTCTACTGGAGCATAACCAATGGAGAACCTTTCTCCTGCAAGAAGTCTTTCTGCTGGTACACCCTTAGAATTAGTACCAAAGACCTCTACCTTATAAACTGCATTAGTTCCCTCAAACCTTGCTTCACCAAGAACCCTAAGTGGATATGCCTCATTGTAGTTACCCCAAAGGATTTCTCCATCAGCAAACCAATCTTCTGGGAATACAAGATAGAATGGAGCATAACCAGCACCTACAGGTGCATCTGTATCCTTTACAACATCTCCATTCTCATTCCTTGCTTCAACAAGTGGAATGTTTCTCCTTGAAGAACCAATCACATCCCAGTAATATTCATTGTCATCATCAAACTCCCTTGTTGGGAACTGATTGAGGAATGTGTCAAGGGTCTTACCTCTGTAGTAGGCAAGCAGCTGCACCATAAGGTTTGTAGCCTTCTGAGGTGCTAACTGGAAGATTTGTCCAAGGTGGTTTTCCTTGGTTGTACCCTTCCAGTGCTGGAAGCCTAACATCTGAAATTTACCAAGCTTTCCTGCCATAAATTTTTATGTTATTGTTGTTTATTCAGAATAGGAGGTTAGACATCAAGATGCCAGCCCTTGCCCACATAAGACTCAGGGTCTTCATCAACTCCAGTTGCAAATTTCAGATTACCATCTGAGGTTCTTGCAGTATTGTTGATAGTGGTTTCAAGCTCTCTCAATCCCTTCCTCACTTCCTTCTTTACTTTTCCTTTAATAAGCCCATCAAGGTTCTTGAAGCCATCAGTAAGAGTGTATATAAGACCTACATTCTTAAGAAAATCAAGTCTATTATCCATCTCATACTTCTGTAATGCTGTGAAGAGTTCCCCTGTTTCAGGGTCCTTATAGACAGGCTTACTTACATTATCAAAGACCTTCTGTCTTGTAGCCTTGTCAATCTGGAGTTCTCCAAATACCTTCTCCTCTTCAAGTATATTCTTCTTGAGAGTTTCAGCATCCTTCTTTCTCTCCTCAATCTCCTTTTCCTCTTCTTTCTTAGCCTCCTCTACTATAGAGTCATAAGAGCTCTTGAAGAACTCCTTATTGCTCTTTAGAGACTCTTTGGCATCTTCTATATCAGTGCCTGCATCAAAAGACTTCTTTACTTCCCTTTGAGCTCTTTCTTTAGAGTAACCTCTATTGATGAAGTCATTATAGATGAGTTGTCTTCTTAACTGTTCACCCTGTTCTGACTCATCTGAGATATTCTCATCCTTGATTGAATCAAGATAGTTGAGTGTTCTCTCATACTTCTGGACTTCAGAAGGCTCAATTCCAGCATTCAATGCTTCATCAATCCTCTTCTGTCTTTCATCAAATTGGGCAGAAACTTCATCTCTTATAGCCTGGGCAAAGGACTCTGCATCCTTTATTTCCTTGGCTTTATCATTATCAAGGTTCTGGAAGATACCATCTTCTTTCAAGGCACTGGCAATGGAAGAGTAGAAGTTGGTTTTGGGAGAAGTACCAGACCCATCTGGTGTGGTATCTTCCTTTCCTTGCTTATCTTCTTTTCCACTACCTACGCTCTCTGATTCAAATAAATCTTCTGCATCTACTTGAACCTCAGTAGTTTCATTATTTTTATTATCATCCTCCGTTGGTTCAGGTGGAGTTTCCTGTGTCTTACTTCCTTCCTCATCAAAGAGATTATCTACCTCTTCTGGGCTGAGGATGTTATTTAAATCAAGTTCTTCCATATTATCTTCTCCTTAAACTTCATGCAAAGATATATACAAAAAATGTAATAGACAATAAGGAAAATGTTTTTCTTATTGTCTATAAACTTTTTCACTTAGAGTAATACTACTTACCCTTCTTTCCCTTACCTTTACTTTTCTTGCAAGCCATAATTAAACAATTTCAAGTTCTATATTATTGCCTTTCAACTTATTGTAGAGTTCAGCAAATACTTTCTTACCATTCATAAGATATTCTTCTGCTGAAAGGTTGCCTATTCCTATGCATCCCTGTACCAAGGAATCTCTCTTTGGACCATCTGCAACATGAATAAGAACACCCTCATATCCTTTTACATCAATAAGTCTTGGTAATTTACCTCCACAAGTTTGCATATAGAATGGATATTTAGAGAATTTAGGACTAACCACATCTAAAGTAACTCTGTAGGTTCCTTTTGGAATAGCTGTTTCCCCAGGTACTTTCATAGACTTTATTTGTTCTACTGACATATTCTGAGTAAGTCCTCTGTCCTTATCCTCCAAAGTATCACAGAAATAGACCCCATCTACATATAGCTTACCTAAAGTGTAGCTATTCCTTGTTATAGTTCTCTTTATAGTTAGTTTCATCAGTATCAAAATCCAATAGTTTGAACAAATCATCAAGCTCTGAGTCACTATAAGGGCATCTGTTCTTACAGGATTCAATTGTACAGATTTTACCAATCATCTTGATGACTACACTCTTAAGCCTCATAACTTCAGCCTTATTCTTGTCTACAATCTTTGAATACAAATCAAGTTTTCTGCCAAGGTCTTTAACCATGTCCTGATATATATCTAAAGACGCCTGCATATTGGATATCTGTGTACCATCTACTTCTGCATTATACTTCTTCTTTGAGAATAGAAAAGTGAAAAATGCAGAGCAGAATGTAGTCACGGTACCTATGCCTGCTGTAATTAATACTCCTAAGTCCATCACTCAATAATCTTTATATATTTTTCCTGTTTGTTTATTATATAAGGACTCTTCTCAATTACTTCTGTCTCAATTACCTTATGTCTCTTTTGAAACAGTCTCCCCAGCCAACACTTCCTAGGAGGTTTAATAGTCTCTTTCCTTAAACTCTGGACTACATACCTCTCTGATATGAACTTGGGAGAGGCAATTACAGTAGAAGGATATTTAAGTTTTAGATTAAGAGAATACCATTTATCTCTTAAAGTAGTATCTATCTTAAGTTCTGGATTTCTGAAAAGAGTATCTCTGAATATCAAGGTATCAGTCTTTTTAGCTTCAGATAATTGATATTCAAGTTCTTTTATGTTCTTGTCTTTAATTTTAAGTTTCTTTCTGACTTCATTCATCTTTACAATGATGGAGTCATTAATATAGTTTAATTGTTCTACTGTAAGCTGTAATGTTCTTCCCTTATTATTAAGAGAATCATTGTCAGCAAATAAAGCCTTCTCATTAGCTATACTTATTGACAAATCTTCCTTCAAACTATCTATTCTTGAAGACTGGAATGATATAACACCAATCATACCAAGTATAAGAACAGCTACTCCTATATATATCCAACTTTTAAGTTTCATATTTTTTCCTCCAGTAGGCAAAGATAAGAAGTATAAATAAAAAAAGCAAGAGGTTAAGTAGAACACTTAACCTCTTGTTAATTTTATTCTAATCTATGATTAGGACAATGTCCAAGAATCATTAGATGTGATAGTCAATGTCTTGGTCTCACCTTCTGCAACGAATGACAGTGTGTCAGGAGAGAGGTCAAGAGTTGAGCTTGAACCCTGCTGGTTGAATGTGATGGCCTTAGTAGCAGTCTTACCACCCTCACCCTCAGCTGAGATAGTAACAACAAAGCCATTTCTAGGAGCAGTTGTAGGGTTAAGATTAACAGTAACCTTACCTGCATTGGTATCAAGACTAAAGCCTTCCTTAGCAGTCTTAACTGCATATTCAGCAGAGAGCTGTACCTTATTGTCTGCTGGAGTAGCCTCAGTCCTAGTAGCACCTGAAGTGTAAGTAACTGTCTGCTTCAAAGCAGGAACAATAGTATAAGTCTCACCCGGAGCAGCAAGAGATACTGGAGTAGCCTGACCAATAGTTACATCACCATAAGTTGCAGAGTTAGCTGCCTGGTATACAGTAACTGACTTAGTAGCCTTCTGAGCACCTGCACCTGTTGCAGTAACTGTAATAACACCTGCCTCAGTCCTTGCAGAAACTGCTGTACCCTTAGAAGCTGCTGTAACAGCTGCACTATAGGAAACTGCAATAGCTTCAAATGCAGGAGTTTCAGAACCAGCATCATTAGAGATGCTAACTGTAGAACCAGAGGTGTAGCTAATTGTCTGAGTAGCAATAGCTCCCTTACCAGACCATGTTATATTAGATGAACCAACAGAACCGCCAGAAGCAGGGATATCTGTAACTGAAGGCACTCTGCTAGAAAAGTTAACATCACCATAAGAAGCGGCATTTGCTGCCTGCTTAACAGAAACTGATGCAGAAGAAGCTGAAGTCTTACCATTGAGGGTTACAGTTACAGTAACTGCATCTACCTCAGTAACATCTGAAACAGTAGTACCCTTAGAAGCAGCAACAACTACACCAGTAGTTGCATTAACTACAGCACCCTTGAATGCAAATGTTGTACCTGCGGCTGGAGCCGCAAGAGTTCCACTAATTGTACCACCATTTGTATTAGACTCATTCCAACCCCAAGTCTGTGAATAACTAAGAGTAGGAGCCTTACTTCCACCTGAAGCAGGAATATTACCCTCTGGGTAAGCAAATGCAGAAATAACAGGAGTTGCATAATTCTTAACACCTGCTGCTTGAGTAATTGTAAGTATCGGTGACTGTACACTACTGTCTATAGTGAGAGTACCGACTACTTCAGATGTTGATTTGTTCTCAGGAATAGTTAAAGTGATAGTGAAGTCATACATTGCAGATGCACCAGGGTCTCCAGTTACCTGCACATTTTCCACACCATCCCAAGTATTGTCCTTTACTCCTGCGATTGCCAATTCTGGTGACTGTAACTTCTCTGTGATGTCTGAAGTAAGCATAAGTAAAGCTGCGTTAGACTTACCCTGAATAGTAATTTTTTGACCTACAGCAGCAACTGTGTATTCAGTCTTTTCGATATTAATAACCTCCTCAGCACCTACCTGAGATACAGCTGTAGTATCAGTAGCTCCACCTGCTGTTGTACCAGTAATAGTACCCTCTCTGGCAACTCTACCAGTATAGGCAGCAGCAGTGATTTCACTTGAGCCATTCATGGAACCTTTTGCAGTTCCAATTGTAATCCATTTTGGTTTAGCCATAATTTGAATTAAATTTTAAGAGTTAAAAAATAATGTTTTTATATAAAATGTTATATCTACCTTAGTAATTCAGTAAATACAATTCCTGGGAGATTATCAGAATTTCCTTTATAAACAAGAAGAATATCTCCATCTATAGGAATAGGTGTTTCCATATTAAATCCTGCTGCATACAAGTAGGGCTGTGCAAAGGTAGCTAAATAATTAACACCAGTATCTGGGCCAAATACTATATTACCTGGGTCATTTTCCAAGCTTGCAGTAACTTTTCTAAAAGGAACATCCCATGGTTTATTGCCTGGGTTGCAAAATATTAGTATTTGCTTAATAGCCATTCCACTACCTACCGACACCTGTTCAGAATTTAATGATAAAGTTCCAAAAGAAAGTCCTGTACTTTCATCTTTAGTTAAAGTTAAAGTACCTGCCTCTACTTGGGTATCATCTGATAGTATAATTGCAACACAAAAAGTTACCTGTGATATTCCTGTAGGGAAAGCATCTGCTGTTATACCAATTTCACAGAAAGGACCTGAGCCCTGAATGTAATTAGCTACTTTTTCTGCCTGACTTACTTGTATTTTATGAGTTAATCCACTAATAGTTTTTACAGTGACTACTCCACTTCTTGCAGAAGTTGATGTGTTTTCTGCAACTATTATATTAAATGCACCACCACTCATACCTGAAGATGGGCTAGTTGTTATCCAATCTGGTTTTGCCATAATTTATTTTATTTATTCTACAGTCCAAGTTGTACCTCTTCTAACAGTTACATATACATTTTTAGTACCTCCAGCTGCTGGTGCTGAATAGGTTGTGGTATTAACACTTAATATCTCATCTTGACATTTAACAGTACTTGCGTCTTTATCTACTACCACTGTGCCAAACTCATTTGTTGCAAACATTGTTGTATAAAAAGACAATGCTGTTTTACTACCAACTTTGAAAGGAGTAGTAAAGGCTACTTCGCCAAAACCTTGTGATTCATTTATAGCCATATCAACAGGTAATTCTAAAGTAGAACTACCATCTGGTAATTGAAATGGAAGCCCATCACTTAAAAGTTTAACTTTAATTGTATATGTAGAATCCTCATCCTCCGCAGTATCTGATACCTCACTAAAAGTGTAATAACACGAAGATATTTTGAATAAACCTCCTTCCTGTACTCCTACAAAAGTTAAATCCAGTTTATAAGTTGCTGCTCCAAACTGAGATACTTTTACCTGTTTAGAGGTACTCCCATTTCCTGAGTTTACTGTTATTATCCCCTCTCTGCAATATCTTTGAGCATTAGGTTGAGCTTCCACAGATATTGTATCATTGCCTGAACCTGAATTTTTACTTAATGTAATCCAATCTGGTTTTGCCATTTTATTCATATTTTTAACAAGGGAGATTAAAAACTCTCCCTTGTAAGTTACTAATCAATTATTAATCAATATTCCAGGAAGTATTAGACTCAATCTGTAAATCTTTAGATTCTCCACTAGAATTAAATTCCATGTGAATAGGATTAACATCCACAAATTCCTCTACCTCAAGAACAACGTCTTTAGCTTCAGTTTGTGTTAGTTTATAATTTTCAGTATAAGTTTTATATCCCTTCTTAGATATCTTAATACTAACATCAGTATTATAATCTGCTGTAATGGAATTTTTAACTTCTCCGTTTAATTCTACAACAGCATCTGCTGGAGTAGGATTTATAGTGAGAGTATACTTATTTGCAACAAGAGTTACATCTACTGTAGTATCTTCAGTTACTGTCTGAGTACCATTCTTAGATTCATAATGAGGAGCTTCTACAGACCAAGTAACTTCTGAGTTCTTATCAACAATAAGTGAATTAGTAGTTTCTCCGTTTATAGTTACAACTGCATCTAGTGGAGAAATTACATTTATAGTAAAGTTAATTTTACCTTCTCCTATTACATCTAGAGATACTTGCATTGAAGTATTTTCTGTAACAATTATACTACCACTTTTTGTTATATAACCCCTCTTGGATACTTCCCAATTTACTGAAGAACCTTTTATTATAGTAATAGAATTTCTAGCAATACCATTAAGTCTTACTACACAATCAGATGGAATAGTAATTATGGAAAAAGTCACTTCTTCTTTCTGAAGCTCAGGAGTAATGACCATATCCTTGTCAACCAAAATAAACTCTTCATAGGTCTTATATCCATCAGCAGACACTTTAACATTGACTGTTGAACCATTGGTTACTTGCATTGAAGTCTGTACTATTCCATTTATAGTAACAGTTGCATCAGGAGTAACAGGATTTACAGTAAGTGTATATTTAGTAGTTAATACACTTAATGCAGTATTGATATCTTCTAAACTCTTGTCTATAGAAGCAAACTTATAATTAATAGTACTTATAAGAGAATTTATAGTATTATTAATAGCCTGTATATCTTGTTCTGTCTTATTTGCCTTTTCTTCCAAAACTGCAATTCTTTGCAGAGCATCTCCAATATCACTATTTATATTTTGCCTTACAAAAGTATAAAGTTGGTCTAAGGTCATTGACCTGTTTTCTCCATCTTTTACAAATGCTATACTATCTTTCTTACTGAGAGATTTCCAAAAAGATATAGGCCTGAAGTCTGAATCTTTCTTACACATTGAAGAAAGTTTTCTTGCAATCTCTTGTATTTGTTGTATTGTGAACATTTCTACTTTTCTTTATAGGTTACATGCAAAGTCCAATTATCATTGGACTCTACAGTAAGTGTTTGTGTCTCCTCATCCTTAGTATAATTCAAAGAGTTTGGAGAAAGTCTAATATAGGAAGAGGAGTTGTTTTTTAATAGGTTTCTAAACATACTCATTTGAAAATCCCCCAAACAGCTAAATTATTTAAAACACTTACAACTATTACAGAGTTTGCTTCTGAAACTGGACTTTTGCCATCCTGCCATTTAATAGTAGAATCACCAATTACTTTATGTACAGTCTCTCCTATTGTAATATAATAAATCACTTCATTAGTGAGAGAAGGATTAGAAGTTATCATATAATCTTCTGTAAGAGCAGGAACTTCATGATAAGTAATCCCTCCACCAAATAATCTCCACTTTCCAGTAGTAGCATCTACTGAGTTATTAGGGTCATATTTATATGTATTCCTGTCTTCTTCACAAAATGAAATATGTCCAGGGTCTAATGCAGATTCTTTAAAAGCTTTCATAGCTCCTAAAGTAGGAAAAGAATCTCTGGTAAAATTAGAAAGTCTTCCCTCATATTTTATATTAGATGCAAATTGTACTGCCATTATTTAACAAATCTAAATTTATAATCAGTTACTGAAGATGGATTTTGCAAAGCATAAATATAGTAATTTTCCCCATCAATTACCATTTCTTGCTCTTTTACAAAATCATCATAAGGCATTGAAGTGGCATCATCTAATACTTTTGTTAGAAGTCCAAAAGTAGAAGGATACGCATAAACTGCTCTCTGGTCTTCTAAATTATATGTTAGAGTAGCAGAAGCAGAGGTACATACTTCTTTCTTTAAAGAAGTTATCATAGGCTCTGTAATACTTCCTACAGAAGTTCCTACAGGTAAAGCACCATAATATCTATAGTAAGTCTTCTTGAAAGTAGCTGTTGTACTTCCTGTATAAGTCTTACCCTTGTAAACTACTACAACTCTATAAGTTGTAGTTGTAGTTACATCAGTAAACACTTTATAACCAGTTGCTGGGTCTACTGTTTCTCCATTTACAGTTACTGAATCAGGAGTAAGAGTCTGTCCATTCTTCATGAGTTTCCAAGATACCATAACTGTCTGAGAAGTACCTTCATCATAAGTTCCTCCTCCTGATACAGAAAGGGTAGTAGGAAATACTTTTTCATCAAGTTGGGCAAGCAATTCATTCATTGCATTAATCTTCTCAGTGATTACTTTATTCTGAACTGGATTAACAGAAGTCTCACTAAGAACCTCATCTACAGTTACAGAGCCTCCTCCCTGAATCTCTATATTTCCCTCACCAGTTATTTCCTGACCATTGATAGTCTTAAACTTCTGGTTAGAAATAGCTTCACTTAACTCATCCTTAGAAGCTAAACCAGAAGTATCAGGAATATCTGATGTTTGAGCATAGTTCTCTAATTTAGTATCTACCTGAGCTTCTGTAATAAACCCAGAAGTATCTGGAATATCACTCTTAAGAGCATAGTTTCCTTTTGGCTGATAAAGCTCCTGTGCTTTTACTTCAGACAAAAGTCCCTCTATTGAAGGTATATCAGACTTTTTAGCATATTCAAGAAGTGCTGTACTTAAGGCATCTTCTGTAACATAGTTTTTAAGGTCTGGAATTATAATCCCCAATTCTTCAAGAGAAAGGTTTCCTTCAAGAACTACATTATTAATCCTAGGTTTATTCTCTAAGTCATTGTAGTCTGAAGTTCCTCCTCCAGAACTAGTACCTATTTTTCTCCATCCTCCATCATATATATGGAGTGTATTAATATTATTGGCACCTGCTTTAACCCATAATACATAAGGAGTTGCAGGGGGATTAGTAGAAAATATAATATCTCTAATTATCATAGCTTAATTATTTACTACTTACTGGTTTCTTGTTTATTTGTTTCTCCTTTAATCTGGCATCCTCTTCCTGTTTATCTTTCTGTACCTTGAGTTTCTCCCTTTCAAGTATCATTTTAGCATCAAACTCCCTTATCTGCTCCCTAAGTTTTGCAGCTGCCTCTTCAGACATAGGCTCCTGAATACCATCATTAATGTCTACTTCTGAATCCTGAAGTTTAGATTGAGCATTAATCTGAGCAACAAGAATCTTGGTCTCATTATCTCTCTGATTAAGTATATCTTCCTGCTGCATCTTCTGCATTTCAGTCTGCTGTTGCATCTGAGCCTGTTGCTGCTGAGCCTGAAGTTCCTGCTGCTGTTGCTGTTGAGCCATCTCCCTCACCTTCCTTTCATCATTCTCAACCATTCTTTGCTTTTCAGCAAGGGATGAAGAACCGTATATCTTCATTATAGTTGAGAAGGAAAGAGTCTGGTTTTGTAGAGCTGCCTGAGCAAGTGTCTCAAGTTGAGACTGTAACTTTTGAAGTCCTTCAGAGTTGTCTACTACAAGACCATAGTCAGCTTCTGCAAATTCATCTCCTTCTATATTTACTATCTGCATTGAACTGTCAGATAATATATACTGGAACTTCTTGCTTCTTCCTTTAAGGGCTGCTTTTGCAGTTTCAAGGAAGCACTCAAGTGCTCTCCTCTTCACATCATCATGTATAGTAAAGAGCCATTCTGTTATATGTGATGACTGAAGAGTTGCCCTCTCAACACCACCTACAGTCTCCCTATTACTTATCTGACCTTCTCTCTGTCTTGTGATACCTGCAACTTCAGACATCTCAAGCTTGATAAACTCAAGAAGGTTTATATATTGCTGTATGTTATTACCCCAGTCAGCATCAATCACACCTGTAGAGGCATTATTAAGTGCTCCTGCAAGCTTTCCTGTTGCAGCACCTATATTTCCCTCTTTGAAGGAGTCTACTACAGCAATTCCATTAACCTTGGCATAGTACAACCATTTCTCTATTTCCCATCCTTTTGGAACCTTGGCAAGGTCAAGCTGTATAATCTTACCCCAGTTCTTGGCAATCATCTTGTTTAGTCTATCATGAACAGCATCATACATGTAGTTGTACTGCTTCATCATATCAACAAGAGAGAAAGGTCTTGATTCATTAAGGTTATATATAGACCCTACTATACCAAAATGGCATCTTGATGGATTTGAAAGCCTGTTGTACTGCACAACTCTTGGTCTCATATTAACATAGATATCCTGACCAATTTTAGTTCCTTCCCAAGCTTCATTAATCCAGAATGTCTGTTCTTCTTCTCCTAAGTCAGGATTACAGATATAAGTCTCTGGATAGAAGTTGAAAGTCTCTTCACCTGTTTCAGGGTCATATGATTTTACCTTCTTTATCTTCCTTCTTGATTTCCAGTACATTCTTAGAACTCTAAGATTACCTGCAAGGTCATAAGGAAGAAGAGAGTTCACTACTGCATCTGAGAACAGGTTAAGTGGGTCAAAGTAGAAACCATCAGTAACTACTTCATCCCCTACCATATTATTATTTACAAATCCATACCTCTCATCTATATTGTCCATAGAATCTGAATAGGCTTGACCTATGTGGTCAGGCAACTTTTCAATGTACTCCATGTCCTTTTTAGAGAGAACATCATAGAAAGTATCTATAACCCTTCCTGGGCTCCAGTAATCTTCTATGATTATAACGTCTGCATCTTCTATCCTGTTGGAATAGCCAGACTTGAACACTCTTATCTTAAGAGGGTTTACCCTTTCAATGACTGGCTCTCCTCCTACTATATCACACTGATAAATCTCTTCACCCACAGTCATGGCATCCATGAAACCATTGTTGAAGAGAAGTGGCATATTATATTCCTTTATATAATGATTGAGAAGAGCATTTGCTCTTATCTCTCTCATATCCTGCCACTGGTATGTATAGTAGTCATTGAGCTTCTCTAACTCCTGATTGAAATCTTCCTCAGAGATTGAGTTGTCAGCAATCAACTGTTGGAGTGACGCAAGGAGCTGTTCCTTCTTATGGTCTTCAACCTCTGTTACAGCATTAGGATTAGTCACTACCACCTTAAAGTCAAATACCCTTTTTGTCTCCTCACCTCTAAGAACATTCAGTTTGGAGTTCATAATAGGATAGTGCTGTATTCTATCAGGTATGTAGCCTACCTTTATGCTTTCTGGGTTTATGATTGCTTCCATGTCCTCCATGTGGAGTTTTCCATTAAGGAGGTCATAGTTTATCTTCTTATGTATTGTGCTTTTCCTTACAGGAGAGTAGTTGAAGAATGTCTTGGAATCTGCCCAATCCATACATTGCTTCCTCCACTTCTTTGTCTTCTGTGAGAAGGGCAGTTGTTGCCTTGGAAAATTAATAAATTCTGACATTCTTAGTTACTTTTTAACTGTGCAAAAGTAATAAAACTTATCCTATTAAACAATAGGATAAGTAAATTATTAAGAGTAGTATTACTTTTTGCTAAATTTCATCAATCTATCATCATAATTAATCTTGAAGAAAGGGTCATTACCTAAATAATCAGCTGACACCTTATCATCATCCCTCTTCATATCTCCCTGATACAGAATTACTTTCTCCTCTCTATATAGCATTACCATACCTAATGCCCTTACCCTATCCACATTTATATCTGGGTTAAACAGGATAAGCTCCTTAAGGAGAGCCCTATTTCTTATTCTATAGAGATTGAATATGGTAGTCTCAACTTGCTCACCATCTACTTCCTGTATAACTGTTATTGGCTTAAGCAACCAATCCCTTATAAGAGTGTTAGCGTAGTTGTTAATAGGAGCTGTTGCATTCACTCCTTTTGATTTATTACCTACTCCTATGACTTTTATAAGGTCCTTATCCTTAAGATATTCAGGAGTATCTGCAAGAAGGTATGTGCAGTTCATTCTTGAGAAGTATGCAAATATACCTTTCTTATTGTTCTCATAGAGGCACTTTGCATTATAGAATAGGCAAAGTTTCCTAAC
>OJAW01001562.1_pt1 | contig 12926 bp, 3 predicted proteins | sample 1589151 | NCBI WGS metagenome assembly OJAW01 (sample SAMN03283290) | human gut metagenome | biome: human-associated habitat; material: feces | host: Homo sapiens | place: Peru | collected 2012 | reverse complement strand
TTTTTAGATATTTCTATCTAATTACTCTTTTTTAGATATTTCTATCTAATTACTCTTTTTTAGTAAAATATATCTAAATAAGTTTGTTTTAGATAATTTTTAAACTTTATTTTTTTATAAATGTTTAAAACAAATAGATATTTAGGGAGTATAACTTGGGAATTACAAGGGATATTAACTATCTATTTGTTTGTTTTAAACACCCCTATTTAAGCCCTTAGAAGATCGGCAATAAAGTCGATTTTCTAAGGGTGTTTTTTTATTGCACCTATCGATGCTTTCAGCTAAAGCCTTTTTTAGTTAAAAAAATGTTATTAACACATGATATTTAACTTGATTTAGATAATAAAGACGACTTATATGGCACCTAAGCAGGAACCATATCAGGAGGCAAAAGAGGGAGATATTACTCTTTAAAAGATTAATAAAAATTTGACTTTATAAAACTTTAACATCCATTAGAAATTTTAGATAAGAATTTATTAAACCCTTTAACTAATATAAGGAGTATAAAAAAATATAAACAAAGTGTACCTTATTTAGATTAATAATATTTATTTTAATTAAATTTAGAGAATTATCTTAACACTAATAAACTCTTTACTATTAACTCTTAAACTTTTTACACAGCTAAAATTGTGTTGAAAATATTATAAGATAAAGAAGTATATACAAATGATTTATAGGCCGGAGCTTGTTAAAGCCTATCAGCTAATACTCCGGCTTAAATTCTTACCACAAGCTAAGAAGTTTAATTTAATTTTAGTGATTCATTTTCAAGAGATTATTTATAAGCAACATTTACTGATATAGATTTAGATGTTAAAAATGATTAAAACATTGAAGGAATGTTTTTAGTTGGAGAATTATAATTAAATAAATATAATAGACCATTTATATAAATTATTAGTAACAATTATTAAAAAGTCTTATCTTAAAACGATTACCCTGTAATAGTGTTTAAACACTAATTAGAAGAAGTTTTATAAGCATAAGAAAGATAATGAAAATAAAAGTTCACCAGTTATCATTTATCTCATATTAATTTTATAAATATTATTTATATATCTTTTTTATATAATTCATATCTTCAATAGACATTAAATATTAATATTCTTCTTTTTTATTTTTACCTTATGAGTTGTAACTCTCATAAATATTATATTTAGAACAAACAGATCCCATTAATTTTTATTTATATAAAGTTTATTATTTAAATAAGGAGACTAAATAAACTTTATCAAGCACCCCTTTTATGATAGTTAGTATAAGTTAAGAATATTATTTATTCACTCCAAGTAAATAGTTAATATTAATGGTGTATAATCACCTAATCCTATTGTTGTAAAATTGTTAATTAAATTCTTTAATTAAATTTCCACTTTCTTAAATCCATGATTATAAAAGATAAATTTATCAGAGCATCCGATAAAGTCTTCTGGAAAAGTTTAAGTATTATTAGTGGCATTAAAATACGGATCAAAAGAAGAAACTTAAATATATTTACTTGTACCAGGAGCTAATATAGAAGATATATTAATTTTATCATTTTCAAAACTTATATATTATGTTTTATTTGATTAATTTAATATAGCTTGTTTATATAAAATATAGTCTTATTAATATAACTAATTTTTAGTCTCTGGTGAAATTTTATAAAGAATTATTTATAAAGAATTATTAATTTCATCTATAACAGCAAAGTCTTATTTCATTTATTTTTTTCTTTAAAAAACAAATGGCAAACTTATTAACAGAAGAATAATTAAATAAGAAGATTTAAGAAATATAGACTTTAATAGAGAAAACTAAAAAAGAGTAATTAGAAAACTTACCTGAAAAAATTACTTTACAACCAAATTCAAAACATAGATGTATAGAGTGTAAAGAGTATTTATATACTGAGTTAGTTTAAACACGTAGTGGTGATGAAGCATCCACTCTATTTTGTTATTGTTGTAACCCTAAATGTCCTCTATTTGAAAAATAAACTAATAAATTTTTGTGAGCAAAACGAAGTTTTGCACTTTAAAACAATCATAGCTTATGTATAATTATTCTTTTTTAGATAAAGTTTTATCTTAGAATAAGAAATATATATCTAAATAAAAGTTTTAGTTAATATTTTCAAGATAAATATATTATGTTTCATAAAAGTCTATCTTGATCCCTTTCTGGGTGTTAGCATAAAGCTAATTCTTTTTTTAGCTTTATGTTAATAGTATCTAAATAAATATTATTTATAAAAATGAATTAATAAAAAGATATTAATAAAAAATTTTAAGGTATTGATATTATAATATAGGCACTAATATCTATTATTTTAATAACAGTATTAACAATTATTAAGTATAAAGATTTAAATGATATCTTTAATGATTAGAATATTCCTAATAAAAAGAGTATTGATAAAATAAAAGAGTAAATAGGAAGTGAAACAAAAAGAGAAATAGAAAATTATGATTCAATAGATTCATAAAAAAATAGAAGTGAAACACAGAATAAAGAAACTGAAACAGTATAAATCAATTGTTCAGATATAAATGATCCTTATAAATAAACTTCTTCAAAATACACTTTAACAGGTACAGATTTATCAGATTTTTAAAAATAAATTAAAGAATATACAAAAGATAAATAAATTTGTAAATAATAATTTCCATTAGGTACAATTATTCCGTTCGCTTAATTAAAAGAAGAGCCTTAACCTGGGAAAGTAATAAAAGTTAATAAAGACTCCTTAGTTTTGATTCCTTTAATAGGTGGTAGTATCACAAAAGAAGATTTAATATAAGAAGTTGGTGAAAATAATTTATTTGTAAAGAATAAAAATATATGGATAAAAAGAAAACGCTCTAATATAGAAGTTTGGAATATACCAAATACTACTGATAAAGTTCTTAAATAAATACCAAATGATAAAGACTTAAAAAAATTATATAGAGTGGACAATAGTGGTAGTTCCGGTGATACTGTTATTAAAGTCGATAATAAAAAACTCTTTTATCATTCCGGAATTAAAAAAGACAATAATAATAAACCTATATTTATATATGATAGTGAAAATGTTTTAGACGATATAAATGTTAATGATATGCCAGCTTATTTACGTTAATATAAATAATATAAAAACAATAATAAAAATGATAAAAGATATAATCATATTGTTTTAATTTAATCTAAAAAATTAATAAAAAATGAAGACTTAGGTCAAACATCAATAAATATTTAAGATGACTCTATTAAGACTATTATGTGTATGATTATTGGATATTTGTGAAAATAAACTTTATTAGATATTCTTTTTTAGATAAGTTTATATTTAAATAAGAGTATCTAATTTATTATTTTATTAGAAAATGATAAAGAAAATTAATTTAGGCTGGTTTAAATAAGAAAATAATCCTGAAACAGTAACTGGTGATCGTTTTTTACTTATCTTTTCTAATTTATATAATTTAACATAATATTTATTTAATGAACAAGAATAAGGGTATTTAAATAATATTGTTTGTAAAATTATATCTTATGATTTTCTTTAAGATAATATTAAAATGTTTATTTTATTTAATAACATTTAAATACTCCCATGCGGTAATCCTTACAACATACGTCTTTATCGAGATATAAAATAATATAAATGGAGTGTTAAAAAATATATAACAGAAATGTAAAATGGTGTTATTTTATATGATCCTTTAATGCTTTGTGACTAAAATGTCTTGTCTTAAAATTAACCTTTCTTATAACAAGAAATAGCTAACAGACAATCATAAGACAATCCATGGAGTTTAATTAATAAACTTAAACTAATAAAAAAGTTTGATAAAAAATAATGATGATAAATAGAACTTATTTAGATAAACTTATCTAATTTATTATTTTATTAGAAAATGAATAATTTAGACTTTAATCGTTTATTTAATATTTATTATAAAGATGAGACTAACGTCTCTACTGCCTAAGGCGGGGCTTTAACAGGAGCTGGAATTAAAAATAAAACTAATTTTACTATTAGTTCAAAAGACCCTTATGACTCCTTTTTAGCTGTTCATATTAAAAATAATCCTTAAAGTGCGTTTATTAAAAAACTTTCTTAAATATAAAATTAAATATAAACAAAAGAATAATTAATATCTTTTATCGATGATAACTTTTATTTTTATTGAGCTAAACTTTGTTTAGCTAATTTTTTAAATATCTATAATTATTTATTTTTTTATCTAAACAAATGAATTATTCTTTTATATATGGTTATTATATAGGTGAAATATTTAATAAAGTTTATTAAGACTGGAGTAAATATGACGAAGATCCAAAACTTATTTTTAAAGAGTTAATTAAATATGGATACCCAGAATACTAAGCTAATTTCTTAACACAAGAAATATTAGCAACTGCTCCTTCAATAGATATTTAGTTAAATAAAATAACAGTAGAAGATATTACACCTAAAAATAAATGATTTTTTATCTTATATAAGCGCTTTATTAAAGCACCAATAATAGATACTTTTATTAACCCCTCATATAAGTAACCTGTTTAAGCGCCACACATGAGGCTCTATAAGAGCCTTAAATTATTTATTTAAAAAAATGTAATAAATAGTTGTTTATTTTAATCCAAAAAACATAAATAAAGTTAAATAGTTTTGTTCTTTATATGCTGGTGATCCATAACTTTTAAAAAATATTCTTTTCTAATAGAATATTTATATATAAGAATATGTAGTGAGTGTATTAAATTAATATGTGATAGAAGTTGTTGACTTTTAACCAGTAGTTGAAATCTTTATTCCAAATAAGACTTCTAAATAAATCTTTAAAGAATAAACAGTTAAACCTTCTTATATTTTTAAAGATACAACTTAAAGAGAGTAATAAGAACAACCAACTTTTACATACAATAGAGGAGACGACCCTTTAAGATATATTAAATAAGAAGATTAATTAAATCATATCTTTTAATAATGAATATAAAAATATTTTTTAGATAAACTTATTTAAATAGAGTTCCAAGATAAAATATTATAATTTATATTATATGTATATTTTTTCATATAACTTTTATTTAAATAAACTCATTTAATAAAAGTTATTAAACAAAATTATCATAATCTAACTCATTACTTCCTTTTTCATAATATTATATAAATAAAGTGTTATAAGAAACATCTTTTAAATTTTTTAATATATATTTCTTACAATTTTAATTTTTATCAATTATTACAAACTTATCTGTATCTGTATCACCCATGTCTCTTTTATTAGCAAAAGGAACTCTAAACTTTTATTCACTATTATAAACTTAATTATCGAATATTAAATTCGTGTAATTAGAAAGTTTTTTAATAAAAGTTTTTCTATCAAATTTAATAAATGGAGACCATAAATGGAGTGATAAAAACTTTTTAGAATCCTTTTTTAACTCCAAATTAAGCTAAGTTGAAACAAGCTAAGAGTTTGTATATCCACTATAATATATCTTTTATTATAAATATTTAGATAAAAACTTTATAAAATCCTTTATTTGAGTAAAGCCTTATTCAGTATATAAATCTAAGTCGAAATATAAACAAGTATATTTATCTTTAAGTATCTCAAATAAAACTCTATTAGATGAAATATTATTTTTCTCCTTTTCTGGGTGATGTGTTAGTTTAAGAGTTTTTTTAATAAGATAATTATATATTTCTTCAAAGGTATATTATGAGTATTTTGTAAAGTATATATTCTTTATAAAATATCCTTATTTTATCATATTTTATTTTCTAATAAAGTCTTCTTTTTATCTAAATAGATTTATTTAGATAAAGGAGACTAAACACATAGTGTTAGAAAGCTAAAGCTAAAAAAGAGATATTAGAAATGGAGACTAAAAAAGAGATATTAGAAATGGAGACTAAAAAAGAGATATTTAGTTAATTCTTTCTAAATATATTCTATTTAGCTTCCTTATTTTTTGACTTTATTATTTTAAGCTAATAAAACATGGTAAATGTTGATATAACTAATACTACTATTATGTAAAAGATTTTTGATAACAAACAAATTATTATTAAAAATGCTTAACAAAGTGTAAAGTTATTAAAGTTCTATATTGAAGAACTATTTAAAGAATATTTACTTGGTGATAATGATGTGTAGAGTACTTTATTAGTACAAAACAAATCAGGAAAATAAAATGTTCTTCACATGGTGATAAATATATTTAAATTCATTCCTGAAAAAATTTAAATCTTTGTTACAATTGCTGAATAAGTATTTAAACATCTTGATGAAAATAAACGAGATGAGATCTGTTTCTAATAAAAGAATTAAACAGGTCTAAGTGTTTAAGAGTGTTTACTATATTTTGCGTATCCTGTATTGTTACCAAACTATCATAATAATACTCTTAAATAAATTAAAATATAACCTAATATACATTTTTAATAAAAATTTTCTAATAATGAAATAATTTAAATATCAAATAAAAATTAATCTATTTTAATTTAGTCGCTCATTTTGAGTAACGAATAAATTGAACCTTTTGAAAAACTAATTGAGAATATTGAAAAACTGATTTTAGACGATAAAAATATTGACCTATTAAATAAAAATATAACAATAAAATTTAACAATAAACAAAATTAATATCCAATATCTTTAAATAAAAATTTATTTATTTAAACATAAAACAAATAATCAAAAGAAGTCAACACAAAGAAAGGAGATTTTATTATCTCTACTTATGCGACTTCTTATGCAAACTTTTAGCAAATTACAACAGAGAAAGAATTAACAGATTTTATTAATAAAGAAGAATTTTTAAAATCTAACGACTTTAATCTTCTTGACGCCATCTTTGGCATGTCGCGTCTTCATGATATTTCTTATTATTATAAATGGCTTTTCTTAAAGACCATGAGAGAAGAACGTGAAGATAAATTTAATGAACTTATTGAAAGTAAGTTTGTTAGACCAACGCATATTGAGAAAGGTATTTAAATTAAGAATTATGAAATAACAGAATTTAGAAATGAAGATGAAGAAAGTAAATACTTTAACTTCTTATAATTCTTGTTATACATAAATATGCCTATACCTTTTGAAGATGATGCAAAACGTGATGCATGGATTTATAAACAGATTAACAGCAACGTTTTAACAGCATTGTGTTATAGAAATTACGTCACTGGTGATTAAACTCTTGATTTCTTGAATTTAATGACGTTATTTATACACTGCACCAGAATGAAGAATAGCACAACGCTTCTTTATAATGTTTTCAAGTTAGACATGTATTCAACTATGTCGATGCTTCTTATAAACTTAGAGAATGGAATGGTATCAATAAATGAACTTAACTAAATGGAATTTTCTTATGATGATTTATTAGTTTATAAGTATCTTTATGGGCACAGATATTATATCATTTTCAATAAAAACATTTATAAAGTCCATTAGTTCATAAACTTTATTTATGAAATGAGTAAAAAAGACGAACTAAAAGAAAAGACTTTCAATGAAGTTTATTAAGCATTCATTGATGTTCATAAAACACTTGATAAGGTTACTATTAATAAGAAATTTGAGTTAGTTAATATATACGAATTCATATTTTAATTCGACAACATAGTCGATAAATATAATTATCTTATCAAATACATTTCTAAGAAAGGAGACTTAAACAATACGCAGGTGAGAACTGTGGAGTGAGGATTACTATTACGAGATAAAATAAAAAATTATTTTTTACTCTTTGGCTAAAATATAAACATATCAAGAAAAAAATATATTATGAAACATAAAATATTAACTTGAAATATTTATTTATGAAGTCTTGTTTTAAAAAAATAACTAAAAAGAATATCAAGAAAAACTTTATTAGAAAAATTATTATAGAATATAAAAAGATATTTCTAAATAAGAATATCTTGATATATATTTTTAGTATATATTATATGTAAATTTTTAATTAAAGCTAACTTTATTTTTTATAAAAAATTCATGTCGGACTTGTAAGATTCTACGTGTGTTGAATGTGTTGACTGTAAAGAATGTTATTGTTGTTCTTATTGTAAAAATTGTAAGTATTGTATTAATTCTTAAAATTTAGATAATAAATAATATGTTATATGTAATATATAATTAAGTGAATTCTTTTATGAAGCATTTATAGGACGTTTTTATAATAGTTCAGATGATTTTAGAAATTTATAAAATTTTAATTGTGTGTATGGATATACAAATTGCGACTGTTGTGTAAATTGTTTAGATTGTGTTAATTGTAAATTTTGTTATAATTGTCATCATTAAGTCGATAAATAATATATGATAAATGATAAGTAATATACAAAAGAATAATACTTTATGATTTAAAAAAGGATTGGTAAAAAAAGATAACTAAAAAAGTGGTTTAAAAATTATAGAATTGAATATAAATGAATTCATTACTCTTAAACATATTTTTTTACATTATTAATTATACAGTCTTATATATTAATAGTTTATGCTGGTGTTTCTAAATAAACACAAACATCAAAAATATCAAAAATTATAGGCCCTTATACATAAAATTAAATTACATTATTACTAACAACGGGTATTAATATATTTTAGTATGCTATCATTTATACTATTTTTTAAATAATCTCTTATTTTTAAAATTCAGTTGGTATATATCCTTTATCTTATATAAATATTAATTTTTATTTTTATTCTTCATTAATTATAAGTTAATTATTATCTTAATTATTAACTAATTTTTAATATATTTCAACTGGTAATCTGTTTTCTATGTTTTTTCTTACTGTATTGTTATTAAAATAATTTTATATAGTGTTTATTATATCATGACTATATTCTGGTACTAAAATATGGTCAACAGCTGGGATGGAATCATTTACTTCTTAATTTTTAAAATCTAAATAATTTTAAAAATTAAAAAGATTATAATAAGGTAATGAAATAACATAATTTTAATGTTATTAACTAAATATATTTAATTAATTTTCATCTATTAAATATGCTAAATTGAATAGTTTTAAATTTCTATATTAAAAATCTATATTATTTATATTATTAATAAGAGTTATAGTTTAATAATTTTTATTATTAACATGGTTTTCATTAACATCTACTTGTTATGATAATATTCTCGCATTTACATCATATTATTAAGTTAATTATTATTATTAAATTATTGGATCTGGACGTCTTTCATCTTAATATAAACCATAATAAGAATAGATTTTAAAGTTTAAATCTATTTATAAATTAATATATAATCGGTTTATTATAACTCTATTTTAATTATCCGCTCTTGGGAATACAAATTTGAGATTATTAGGGTTATTAAATCTAACATATATATTTCCATTATTTTATATTATATCTTCTTCTTATATACCAAAAGGTCTTAAATCAATATTTTTTCTTTCTTAAATTTTATTTTCAAAATGTTATTACCATTAAGGCTATGATATTTATAATTATCTATTTCCATCTTATTCAATACTAAAATTATGACATCTATTATGTCTAAATCTATTTTAATTTATATTAAATTAAACATATAAAGAAATTTTATTAAAAGTTTCATATAAATCAAAACCGAATAAAAATCTTTCAATATATGAAGAATATAAAAGAGGATTTTGTTTCATTCTATAAAAGTTACAAAGTTTATTTAATAATGATTTTTAAATAGATAATACTGTGATAAGATAATTATAACTAACATCCACTCCATAAGTGTAATATAATTTTTATAAATATCTTAAAACTCTTTCATCTAAATTATCGTTATTTATATCAAAGCCCTATATATTTTATAAACGAAGTATATTATTTTTATCGTTTTCCCAATTTTATTAATTTCGATTAATAAGTCTTTATGCTTATCTTCTTTATAATTCTTATAAATTAAAATAATTATAAATAGAAGTATTATAATTATTATAAAGAATACTGAATTAATTTTATACCAATCTTATTAAAGACTTCATTAGTACATGTATTATATCTACTTCTGAATTATATTCCTCATTTAATAAATTTTGTATTTATCTATCTTAACCATTAAATTGTTTAATATTTCTATTCCTGTGCTAAAAATTGAAAAATATATCTAAATATCTTTCATTATCACCATCATTACCACGTCTTGATCGTTGTTTTATTATATCTTCAACAGCATCTATCATTCTTGATTATATTATTAATTTATGATTTTAATTAATATTTTTTAAATTTAATTAATTTTTTATATTAATCGATTGTTCAATTAATTATTTTAATTAACTTTAAATATCGTATTTAATATAAGTATCAATTATAAATATTTTTTTTAAAATATTTAATAAATGTTATTGATGTGTTCTTAATGTTCTATAATCATACATTAAATGATGTTATTCATAATGACCCACAATATAGTCGATATCTTTTTTATAATTATTTATATACTTAGTTATTAATTTATTCTTTTTATTGTAAAGTTATTTTAATACATAATTATAATTGTTTGGTAAAAACAATAAATAACTAAATTAAATCTCGTTTTTATAATCTCTAAATATTGTTCTTAAATATTATTTGAATTTATTTGTTAAAATAAATTAATATTATTAATCCTATTATATTATATTATTTATCTATTAATCTTATAATAATTATTATGAAATTTTTTAATAATAATTTAATAATAAAATATTAATTTATTATCTTAATATTTATAATCCTTCTTATTAATTTCTAAATTATTAATTAATATTATATTAATTTACTATATCAGTAATACACTATCTAATTATTAATTTCACATCTGCTAAACTTATTTTTAATAAATCATCTAAATCGTTTTCGTTCATATTTCTTTTTTTATTAAATTATTATTTAAAAAAGAAATATGACAGATAAACTCCCATCTTTATTAGTCCCAGGTCTTTTTAGAAACTATGAGAACAAAGATATTTTTCCAAAACTCGCACCATGGGAAGTCATCTTAAAATAGTTAAAAAACGATCCGGCCTTAAATGATCCTGAAATAGGCGGGACTCCTAATTCAAAGTTTGAAGGCTTTTATGTGTTAGACGCTAAAACAGCTAGTGGTAAAAGTAGCGCTTTTGTGAATTAACTTTTCTTAGACTGTGAAAAACGAGGTAAGAGTATTTATGTTACTCAGCCACGAGTTGCTCTTGCTTTAAATAAGATGACTGATCTCCCTCTCTATTAAAAGAATTTAAAAGCTGGATACAATTTAGGTTATTTATGTGGTAATGGTATTGAGTTAGAGCCAACTAATAAGACTTATATAAAATTCATGACAACTGAGAAACTTTAATAAATACTTTTATAAAGTATTAATACTGGTAAGAATGAATTATCGAATATTGAATATGTTTTAATAGACGAGGCTCATGATATATCTGAATAAATGATATTCACTATTTTATGTATAAAAGAGTTTGTTAAAAGCTTCCCTTTTGAAAATGATGTTGAAAACATTAAAAATAATGTTGAAAATGAAAAGAAGGACTCTGAAAGCGAAATTAAAAAACAAAACACTAAATTTATTTTTATGAGTGCGACATTAGATATCCCTATCTTTTTAAAGTATTTTAATTAAACACCTAATAATTTTAATATTGGATACTGTATTAAACCAGAGGACACAAAAGGAAAGACTTGGTAAAGAAGTTTAAAATATATTGGAGAAGACTCCCTTTTTATTAATAATTGTAAAAAAGCTCTTTAAGAAATTTATTAAATAATAAGTACTTAAATAAAGAAGTCTGATGAAACAGAAGCTAATTATAGACATGTGTTGATTTTTTGTGCATAAACGACTTAAATAAATATGGTTTTAAAATGTATTGAGAATAATCATCCAAATTTTGAATATAAAGCTTTTTCTTACACTTCATAAGATGTCTAATAAGACAGTGATAATAATAAAATCTTTTTAGATGAATCAACAGAATATTCTAAATTTATTGTCTCAACAAACTTATTAGAAGCTGGGCAAACAATTTAGAATCTTCTTTGTATTATAGATATCGGATAACGTTTTTATCCAGCTGTTTCTATTTTATCTAATAAGAGTATGAGTTTAATAATTCCAATATCAGCATCTTCTAAGGAGTAACGTATAGGGCGTATTGGTCGTAATTATGATGGTTACGCGTTTATGTTATATAAAGAAGACACTAAGTTTTATAACGACCCTAATCCAATCATTTATCCAAATAAATTAACATCCGCATTATTAATACGTATTATTTAACTCGAAATTAAAAATTACTCTTTTTATTAACTTTTATACACTCCGATAAAAATATAATTTTAAAAATACTCTTTATTATAAAATATGAGTGCCGACTTATTAAATAAGAATATTTACTAACTTAAATAGTTACAGATTTTAGATGATGAGAATTATTTATCTTTATTTGGTGCGTGGGTTATAACAAACAATTTATAATTAATAGATGTTGTACTTCTTCTATTTAAAGCAAATCTTCATTAATTCGCAATTATTAAAGCTATTATAGAGTCCCGTTTATAAACAAAACAAAAGCTCGAATATATGGACTACTTTATTTGTTAAGATTCATAAAAAATATAATTTAATTAAAACACTTCTTAAATTCTTGAAAATGCTTTTGTCTTTTATGTCTCACGAGTAAATAAATAATTTATGAACTCTTTAAAAGACGAATTTTAATATAAAGAATTTAAAGACTTTGTTATTTAAGCGTAGTTGTTATGAAACTTTGGTTTTAACTAAAAATATAACACAGCTTTATTTTTTAATATAAAATTAAATGACTTATACAAATAAATGTTTCTTAGATCTCTTAACTAATAAAGAGTATTAGAAAATCATATTAGAGAAAATACCTTATGGTCAGTAGCACGAATTCGAACCTTATGAAGTCT
>OJAW01001555.1_pt1 | contig 12995 bp, 10 predicted proteins | sample 1589151 | NCBI WGS metagenome assembly OJAW01 (sample SAMN03283290) | human gut metagenome | biome: human-associated habitat; material: feces | host: Homo sapiens | place: Peru | collected 2012 | reverse complement strand
ATCTTAAGTTTACCATCTTTTATATTTTTAGGAATTTCTTTAGGCAACTTATAATCTAATTTATGTTCCAAACTAGCCCAACAATCCATCGCTACTGTCCTAATCTGTATCTCTGCCTCTACATACTCTGTAATTTCTTCTAGATGTAATGGTATTAATACATTCAAATGATAACTACTATATCCCGAATCCTTAGGATTCTTAATATAATCAGTTTCTTCTTTTATAATAAATTCATTAGAAGACTTAATAATATTAACAATATCATAAACATCAGAAATAAATGAACATACTATTCTAATTCCTATCATATCATGAACATATCTAACTAAATTATAAGTATTAAATTTTTGTTTCTTCTTCTTTAATTTATTAGAAGCACTCTCTATACTCTTAATCCTAGCTTTTACATGTTCCACTGGATTATAATTACATTTAAACTCATGTTCTTTAAGTAAAATATCTATCTCTGTTTCCAACTTCTTTTTAGCAAACTCATACTTCAACATTATCTCTCTAAATTCTCTATCTTCTCTAAAATCCATTATACCTCCTATTTATTAGTATTTTGATAATAATCCCTCTCCGCAATAGATGAAGAAACAGTATCTAATTCTTCATAATCTAAAACATCATCATAATTAAACACATCTTCTATCAAGTAAAGTATCTCTTTTAAACTAGCACACTTCTTATAATCAATTCCATTTCTCTCAAGTACTTCCATCTCATAATTAGTTAAAGAAAGTCCATTCTCTAAATTAACTAACTCTAAAGATTTAAAGTCCATATTCTTAACAATATCTTCTATATTATATTCCATTACTCAGTAAATCCTTTCAAAACATTAAAAATAGAACTTGTCAAAAAGCCCTATTTACATACATAACCATTATTCTTTAAATGAGTCATTAATTCCCCTTCAGTATATTTATCATTAATACTTAAAGTAACTACATCACTACTTTTAGTATTGGGATTAATCTTTATCTGTAATCCATCATTATCATAAAACTCAATATTATTAAGTATAATAGTCTCATTACTTAAAGCATTAACTGTAACAACCAAGTAGTTATCACCCTTAGTCACTTTAACACTATCTTCATCTAAATAAGCATAAGATTTTTCTAAAGCAAACTTAAAAGCCTCCAAATACTTATCATCTTCCAAATACTTATCTGGAAAAATAATTGTCTTTGTAAGTGTCATCTTACTAATCTTATTACTATCTAAAGAGGTTTTTAAGTTTTCTCTAATAGTAATACCTAACTCATCAGTACTTTTTCTACTACATTCTACATACGGTTGTTTCGCTGTCGCAACTAAATAGAAGATAATAACAATCATAATTGCTACAATAACAACTGGAAAAACTCTAGTTTTCTTCCTACTCACTATAACCACCTCTCACCATTATTATATCAATAACAAAATAATAGTCAAGGAAAAGAAAAGTACCTTAAACATAAGGTACTTATATAATTTATTTAATTTCAATAATTTTTTTATTTTCTTCTTCAGTTTTCTTTGGAACAGTAATTTTTAAGCATCCATCAGTAAATGTAGCATCAATCTTATCTTGATCCAAATCACCTAGATAAAATGATCTCTCATATTTACCATAAACTCTCTCACGACGAATATAATTCTTCTTTTCATCTTCTTCATCATTTTCACTATTCTTAGAAGCAGTAATTGTTAAATAACCATTCTTAGCCTCTACTGAAATATCATTTTTTGAAAAACCAGGAACATCCATCTCAATATGGTAATTTCCATCTTTTTCATAAATATCACATTTCATATTTTGTTCCTTCTTAGTTGTTAAAAAATCATCAAAAACATCATCTAAATAAAATTTTCTTGGAATTAAATCCATACTTATCATCTTCCTTTCATTTACAATATATGTTATACTCCTATTTTTAGCACTTGTCAATAGCAAGTGCTAATTATTATTAATATTTTCAAAAAAATAATTAAATATTCCAAAAACTTATGTTATACTATATATAAATAGAATAAAGGTGAGGTAAAAACAATGAATAATGTAGGAAAAGAAAGAAAAAAAATAGAATTAGCCGACGTAATTATTATCAGTGCAATTATAGTTGCTATAATAATTGCTATAATCGGAACAATAATTTGGGTAAGGTATAATCATAGTAAGGAACAAAAGAAAGAACAGTCAACATATACGACCATTCCAAACAATGAAAAATACAAATATAAAATAGATAATAATAAAATAAGTTTCTACAATGGTAAAAAAGAAGTAGATACATATACCTGTATAAGTGATTGTTCTATTAGAAAAACAGCAGTAGATCAATTCATAATTGATTATGATGCATTTATACCAATATATGATAACAATAAATATATAATTTATAATATTGATATAAAATCTACATACTATACTTTTGATACCTATCCAGAAAAAACTCTTAATGAAAATATTGGTATAATAACAAAAAATAATAAAAAAGGTGCTATTAAGAGAAATGGTGGTCTAGTTCTAAATATTGACTTCGATGATATTGAAGTAACTAATAATTATATGGTTACTCTTCAAAACGGAATAGTAAATATTTATAATAGTTCAAATGTAAAATTAACAAACAACGAAATAATAAACATGTATGAAGTTATGCCATTAGAAAAAGATAATAAATTATACTTATATCTTACTGATCTAAATGGTTCAAAAACTGTATTAGAATATAATCCAATCGCTAGAACATTTAATTAAGAAGGTTAACCCTTCTTTTTTTTATTTAATATTACTTCCAACAGAAAAGGAACAGCCTATAAACTGTTCCTTTTAATTATTCTTGTTTTAATTCAAATCTTGCTAAATACTCATTAACTAATTTCATAGTCTTATTGTATTCAACTGTTAACTCTTCAAAGTTAGCATTAACAAAGTCTTTATCTTCTTCTTTACTCTTTAATTCATGTTGATAACTAATATCTGCTAACTTCATAAATCCTAAGTACTTACAATCACTCTTTAGAGAATGAACTTCTATTGCATAATCATGCATATTAGCCTCTTCCTTATACTGATTAATTCTACCCCATTTAGCAGGAACATCAGCAACGAAATCTCCTAATGTCATATTATACATTTCCATATCACCAAGTAATTCTAATGACTTATCCATGTCAACATTATTATCTCTTAAGAACTTCTCCATAGCCTCATCACTCTTATCAGTAGCAACTTCTACAGGAGCAGGAGTCTCTTCTTTTACTTCAGCAGGTTTCTCTGTAACTGGTTCTTCAGCCTTAGTCTCAGGAGCCTCTTCTTTTACCTCAGCAGGTTTCTCTGTAACTGGTTCTTCAACTTTAGTTTCAGAAACTTCTACTTTCTCTTCAGCAGGCTTTTCTGTAACTGGTTCTTCAACTTTAGTTTCAGAACCTTCTACTTTTTCTTCAGCAGGTTTCTCTGCAACTGGTTCTTCAGCCTTTGTCTCAGGAGCCTCTTCTTTTACCTCAGCAGGTTTCTCTGCAACTGGTTCTTCAGCCTTTGTCTCAGGAACCTCTTCTTTTACCTCAGCAGGCTTCTCTGCAACTGGTTCTTCAACCTTAGTCTCAGAGACTTCTACCTTCTCCTCAGCAGGCTTCTCTGCAACTGGTTCTTCTACCTTAGTCTCAGGAGCCACATCTTTTTCTTCTACAGGTTTCTCTGTAACAGTTTCCTCAACCTTAGCCTCAGGAGCCTCTTTCTTTATTTCAATAACATCTTTCTTTTCCTCTACTGGTGCATCTTTTAACACACTCTCTCTACCAGGAAGTACATTAGAAGTTCTTCTTTCCCCTACTACTCCAAGTGTTTTACCATCAAAGAACTTATGAATAATCTTATCAAGTTCTATTGTATCGATTGGCATTGGTAAATAACTATCAAAGCCTTCTGCTAAATACTTCTCTCCCATACCATTCATAACATTTGCTGTTAAAGCAACTATTGGTGGTATTTCATAATCATCCAATCTACGAAGAATTCTAATCGTTTCAATACCGTCCATACCTGTCATCATATGATCTAGGAAAATAATATCATAATGATTACCATACTTGAATTTATAAATACAATCTTTACCAGATTCAGCAGTATCTACATTAAAGTTATACTTCTTTAATAATCTCTCTGAAACTTTTAAATTCAAAGGACTATCATCAACTACTAATGCCGTAAAGTCTGTACAATCTAAGAAATCTTTTACTCTTGTCGTCGTATTAGTTTGAGTAACACTACCTATCGGTGTAGGATCAATTACTTTTAATGGTAAATCTACAAAGAAAGTAGTACCAACTTCAAACTCACTTTCAAACCAAATTTTACCACCCATCAAGTCTACGAACTTTTTAGTAATAACAAGTCCTAATCCAGTACCCTCTATTTCATTAGAAACAGCACTGTCAAGTCTTGAGAACTTTTCAAATAACTTATTAAAGTCTTCTTTCTTAATACCATATCCAGTATCTGAAATTTTAATATGTAAAAGTACAGAATCAACACCAGTCTTTTCAGATACCATAGCAACTTTAATTTTACCAACCTCTGTATACTTAACTGCATTATTAGTAATATTTAATAATACTTGATATACCTTAGTAGCATCTGCATAAACTTTAGAAGGAATTTGTTCATCCATTTCTATATAAAGTTTAACTGGACTATTTCCAAGTCTTGCTTCTATAACACTAGATAAGTCTCTTACAATCTTAGTAAGACTACATTCTCTATTAGCAAGTGTATCATTACCAGACTCAATTTTAGAAATATCCAAAATATTATTAATTATATCAACCAAATTTGTACCAGCAGTCGCAATACTTTGAATATCATTACGAGCCGCTGTTTCATCAAATACATTACTATTAAGAAGTGAATCACTAAATCCTATAATAGCATTCATTGGAGTTCTAATCTCATGTGACATATTTGATAAGAAATCTGTCTTAGATCTATTAGATTTATCAATATCTGATTTTAAACTATCTATTTCATTAACTAAATGAATATCTGGATTCTCAATAATGAAATATAAGAAGAATACTTGTAATGAACAACAAATTACATAAATACTAACTTTATTAAGTAAAATCTGCGCTGTAAGCATAACTGCCATAACAAACATTATCAATGTAATAGCAACTCTTCTTTTCAATGGATATTGTTTACAAGTTGTATGAGTAGCAACCAAAACACAAGTACACATAATTGTTAAACATGCAAGTACAATATATTCATTTGTACCGGCAATAAATCCTGTACTAACAGTCTCAAAATTTGATTTAGGTAAAATTAAGTACCCAACAAATATTAAGATTGAGGAAATCATAATAATTCTCGTTCTATGACTTCCTTTAAATAAATCTTTGAACGAATTAAATTTTAAATCACATAAATATACAAAACAATATACACAGTATAGACTTACCCATAAAATGAAGCCCAACCAGTGAAGAATTGAAATAACATTCGAAACTACAGGTGAATTAAAATAACCTAATGAAAGTACATATAATAATTCAGAAATTAAAATATAAAGTACTGAAATTAATATAGCTGCATATATTTTACTTCTTAAACCTGATTGTCTAGCCTTAGAGTAATATATTGTAGCAAGGAAGCCAGTGAACATTAAACAAGTAAATACAAGGAAAAAACTAGTTGAAAGATTTTCTTGTATATTAAATATACTAGTCATTAAAATCATTCACCATCACCTCCTAAATACCTCTCTAAGATTTTATGTAAATCTTTATACTTAAATGGTTTTGCTAAGTAATCCGTAAATCCTTCACTTATGTATCTATCTCTAGATCCAGAATAAGAATTTGCTGTTAATGCAATAACTGGAACTGTACAACCATCATCTCTTAAAATATGAACAGTAGCAATACCATCTAAATCAGGCATCATATGATCTAGGAATATAATGTCATAATGATTTTTCTTAACCAATTCAATACAATCTCTACCATTAGATGTACTACTTAAATCTAAGTTAAATTGCTCTAATAATCTTGTAGCAAGTTTAATGTTAACTATATTATCATCAACTACTAATGCTTTCTTACCTGCTAAGTTAAGTAGTTTTCTCTCAACAACGCCAGAGTTATCAAATGAAATAGCTCCGACTTTCATATCATCAACAACTACTTGATCAAGACTTATAAGGTATCTTGTACCCTTACCTTTTTCATTTTTAAAATCAATGGTACCACCCATAATTTCAATAAGTCTTTTAGCAACAATCAAACCTAACTTAACACTATCAGTACCAATTGAAGAGCCTTCCTCAGAGAAATCTTCAAAACTTCTATTAAATTCAGCCTCTGTCATTTCATGACCTGTATTAGCAACAATCAAACTCAACTTGTAATTATCACCAACGTAAGCACCACCAACATCTAATGATACACTACCAAATTTCGTATGACTAATAGCATTAGCCAAAACATTAACTAATATTTTATATATCTTATCAGAGTCACCCTTAAACTTCGTAGGAATATTACCATCAACATTAATCTTAAAGTCTAAAACATCACGACTTACTTTTGCTGATGTAACACTATTTATCTCTAATAATAAATCTTCAATTCGATACTCTTTACTATCAGTTTTTTCTTTACCAGACTCAATTCTTGAAATATCAAGAATATTATTTATAAGTTCAAGTAAATCCCCAGATGCTTGTTTAATATCTTTAACATCACGTTTTACAAGATCTTGTGTCAATTCTTTTTCTTCTAATAAAGCCTGACTAAAGCCTAAAATTGTATTCATTGGAGTTCTAATTTCATGAGAAATACTTGCCAAGAAATCACTCTTTGCCTTATTAGCAGCCTCAGCCTCTTTTCTACTTTCCTCTGCTTGAGAAAGTAATTTTGTATCCTGACTCTCAATCGTAAAGAACAAAGCATTAAATAAGAATACATACATTATATAAACCATATTGAAACGATAATTAAATATTACAAAAACCAGTATTGAAAAGAACATAAATACAATACTAAAGTAAAGTACTGGAGCATTCAATTCCTTTGGATTAGTCTTTCTATATCTCCAAATCATGATAGTAGATGCAATAGCCCCAATCAAAGACATAAAGAATATTATATACATACCTTGTCCACCAATTAATAAATAACGAGGATTAATATTTGTATGATATGCAATTGGTAACATAAATGTAACCACATATATTAAAGCATCAATAATTATTAAAGCAACACCTAATACTCTTCTAGTTTTAGTATAATTAGTAATAAGTGTTTCATTAATAGTAACTGAATAAATATAAACTAATGCTACAGAAGTAAATACTATATCCGCCAAAATATGAACACGACATAACACTTCCGTAAAGATTGGATGTTTATCCATATTTGCTATAGCAAAAACACAACCTATATCAAGAATACCTAACACTACTAAGAAAATAACTAAAATTGTAAAGAACAGGTTTGCAAGCCGCCGTTCATCTTTAGCCTTTTTCTTCCAGAAATATAAACTCATAATAACGATTGAATAACACAATCCAACTAAACTTATCGCAGAACTAAATAACACAAAGCACACTCCCTTTACGACTCGTTAGTATAAGGCACCCTAACTAGCCATCTTCTATTATCTAAAGTTAATTTTACAATAAATGTTAAAAAAAAACAACACAATAAAGAAAAAAGAGTGACAAATTCACTCTAATTATTAACATCCCATTTCCAGTTTTTAATATATGGCATATCCTCACCATATTCACTGATATAGTCTTTATGTTTTGAAAGCATATCCAAGCACCAATCAACAAGTGCCTTAGATGTATCTGCATATCTTGGAATCTCTTTCAATACTGCAATTACTAAATGGAATCTATCTATTTCATTTTGTACTCTTATATCGAAAGTAGTTGTTATTGTACCTTCTTCTTTATATCCATGTACATGCATATTACGATTTTCTCTTTTATATGTCAACTGATGAATCAAAGAAGGATAACCATGGAAGTTAAATATAATTGGCTTATTCTTTGTAAATATAGCATTATATTCTTGATCACTCATACCATGTGGATGTGTCTCTGGAGATTGTAATTTCATTAAATCTACTACATTAACTACTCTAATTTTAATACCCTTAACTGTTTTTCTTAATATGTCAACTGCTGCTAATGTCTCAAGTGTTGGAGTCTCCCCACAACAAGCCATTATAACATCAGGATTTCCTCCATCATTACTAGCAAAATCCCAAACTCCAAGTCCCTTAGTACAATGTTCTTTTGCTTGCTCTTTTGTTAACCATTGTGGTCTTGGATGTTTAGAAGCAACTATTACATTTACATAATTTTTAGTTCTAATACAATGTTCAAAACAAGAAAGTAAACAGTTTGTATCTGGAGGTAAATACATTCTAACAACATCAGCCTTTTTCGTAACTAAATGATTTAAGAAGCCTGGATCTTGATGTGTATATCCATTATGATCCTGTTGAAAAACATGCGATACAAGTAAATAATTCAATGATGCTATTGGTGCCCTCCAAGGAATCTGATTACATACTTTTAACCATTTAGCATGTTGACTAGCCATAGAATCAACTATTCTAATAAAAGCCTCATAACTATGGATAAAACCATGTCTACCCGTAAGTAAATATCCCTCTAGCATACCCTGACATAAATGTTCAGACAAGTATGAATCCATTACTCTACCAGTATTAGATAAATATTCATCCTCTGGTTTAATTGTCTTATAATTCCAAGTTCTATTTTCAACTTCAAATACATGATTAAATCTATTAGATAATGCCTCATCTGGTCCAAATATTCTAAAGTTTTTATTTTCTTTGTTTAAAACAAATACATCTCTTATATACTTACCAAGTTCCATCGTGTCTTGTCCAACTATACAACCCGGAGTCTTAACATCAACTGCATAATCTTGCCAATTAGGTGTATTAATATCTTTTAATAATAATCCCCCATTTGCATAATTACTTGCTCCCATACATTTACTTGGAGCAGGACATAACTCTCTAAGTTCTTTTATAAGTCTACCATTTGCATCAAATAACTCTTCTGGATGATAACTTAGTAACCATTTTTCTATTACTTTAATATTTTCAGGATTATCTCTTGTTATTGGAATTGGTACTTGATGTGCTCTAAAACTTCCTTCCATTCTCTTAGCTCCTACTTCTTTAGGACCAGTCCATCCCTTAGGAGTAGTTAAAATTATCATTGGATAATTCCCAGTTCCAGTTTTCTTAATCTTCTTTATATCTTTAACAACCTTTTCTAAAACTTCAGCCATCTTCTCATGCATTTTCATTGGATCTGTTCCTGTTACAAAATATGGCTTCCAACTAAGTCCATAGAAAAAGTCTTCCATCTCTTCTACACTCATTCTTCCAAATATAGTAGGATTTGCTATTTTAAATCCATTACGATGTAAAATTGGTAATACAACACCATCAGTCTTAGGATTTAAAAATTTATTTGAATGCCAACTAGTAGCAAGTGGCCCTGTCTCAGCCTCACCATCACCAACTACACAAGCGGCAATTAAATCAGGATTATCAAATACTGCTCCAAAAGCATGTGATAAACTATAGCCAAGTTCTCCCCCTTCATTTATTGATCCCGGTGTCTCAGGTGCAGCATGCGAAGCTATTCCCCCAGGGAAAGAAAATTGTTTAAATAGTTTTTTTAATCCTTCAGTATCTTCAGTAATTTCAGGATATATTTCACTATATGTTCCTTCTAAATATACATTAGATACAACAGCATTACCACCATGTCCTGGACCAGATATATATATCATATTTAAATCATTATTCTTAATAACTCTATTTAAATGTGTATATATAAAATTCTGCCCTGGTACTGTTCCCCAATGACCAACTATTTTTTTCTTTACATGACTCCATTTCAATTCTTCTTTAAGTAAAGGATTATCTACTAAATATAATTGTCCTACTGAAATATAATTTAATGCTCTAAAATAAGCATCTATCCTTTTTAATTCTTTATTAGAAATACCCATCATATCACACTCTCTATTCTATTAACTTAAGTATACCATAAATTTATACTCATATCAAGAAAAAAATGTTTTATTTTATTTCAATTTATGGTACAATTAATAAGGAGGAAGAAGTATGAAAATCATCGAACTTACAGAAACACAATTTAGAAATTATTCAAAATTACATAGCGCTAGAAATTACAAACAAACTACTGAATATGCTAATATGCAAGGTAATAAATTCTATTACTTAGGTTATATTAATGAAAAAGATAACACTTTAATGGGTGCTACTCTATTATTTGAAGATCATATTGGTAAAATAAAATTTGGCTATGTACCTGGTTCTTTTTTAATAGATTACAATAATGATAATTTATTCAAAGATTTTATCATGTCATTAAAAATCTATTTAAAAAATAAAAAATACGTTTATATAACAACTGATAATATTTCTACTTATAAAATGTTTGGTAAAAACGATGAAGTTATATATTATGATACTAACATTATCAAATTATTTGATGATTTACCATTAAGAAGAATTGGTAAAGTATCACAAAAAAATGTTGTATTAGAAACAGAGAAAACTCCTGAAGAAACATTTAAATTATTCAATTTAAATACTAAGAGAAATATTAACTTATCTGTACGAAGAGCAATTAATATATATATAGATGGTAGTGGTAACTCTATTCCACTAACTGATATGAATCCATTAATTAATAAAGACAAAATAGATAAATTAATTAGTAATTTTAATAGTGACGATGTTAAAGCAGAAATTTATTATGCTAAAATAAACCCTGAAGCATATGTTAATAACTATAGATATATTCTTAATAAAGAAGACAAAGAAAATGATCGTCTAAATGAGCTTATGCAAAATATTAATATTAAAAAATCTAACTCTATAGTTAATAAAAAAATGACTTCAGACAAAAAAATAACTAAATATCAAAACGAAATTATTAAAGCTACTAATGTATATACAAAATATCCTAAAGAAGTTATCATCGGAGGCATTCTAATCATTAGAAATAATAGAGAAATATATTTTCTTGAAGAAGCCTATAATAAAGATTTAAAAACCTTCTATTCATCGCATCTAATAAAATGGGAAATTATTAAAAAATATTTAAACCAAGGATATAAAATATTTAACTTCGGGCCAATCAAAAGTACCAGTAAAAAAGATGGTAACTATACTTTTAAAATGGGATTTGGAGCTAAAGTATATGAATATATTGGAACCTATGATTTAGTAGTTAATAAATATATCTATTTTATAATTAAATTTATTGTTAAAATTAGAGAACTAATAAAGAGAATCACCAAAAAGTAATTCTCTTTTTTTATTTTAAATCACTACTTCCAAATGGATATGGACATAACTCTTTAACAGTATGTAGTTCTTTTTCACCATCATTACTATATAAAATAACTTCCGCATCTTTAGGAAAAAATTCACTTATTGTCTGACGACAAATAAAGCAACATGAAGATATCTTTGGACTATCACACATTACATACAATTTACTAAATTCTCCTTTAGTATATCCACTTGCTATCGCCGAAGTAATTGCTACTCTTTCAGCACAAATACTTCCACCATACGAAGCATTTTCTACATTTACTCCACCAAAACTTTTACCATCATTCATTAAACAAATACTTGCTACTCTAAAACCCGAGTATGGGCTATAACTATTTTTTAACAACCTTTTTAAACTTTCTTCCATTATATTCCTCCTTGTAAACTAATTATTTTAGGTATAAATATTATTGCTCCTATAACTAGAGAAATTATACACATAAGTAAAACAGCAAATGCCATAATATCCTTTACTTCACCTGCTATTTTGTTATATCCCGGACTAACTAAGTCTACTAACCTCTCTACTACAGTATTAATAGTTTCGCATACTAACACTAGTCCTATCATAATAATTATTATTATAAATTCTATTTTATTTACTCTAAATACATATGATAAAACAAGAACTATTATCCCTAAAAATATTTCTCTTTTAAAATTGTCTTCGTTTATATTAATAAATTTAAATCCATTAATACAATTCTTAACACTGCTGCTAAACTTCCTTTTAGATTTAGTCCTTGAAAGCATAGTAGTCCTCCTAATAAAATTATTTATCTATTTATACCGTATTCTTTAAGTAATTCTTCTTGTTTACCAAACATTTCTTTTTCTTCTTCTTCAGTCATATGATCATATCCAAGTAAATGAAGAAGTCCATGAGTTGCTAAAAAGCACACTTCTCTTTCCCTAGAATGATTATATTCTATTGCTTGATCATATGCTACATCAATTGCTATATATATATCTCCTAACAGTCTAAAATCATCATAAACAATATCAGGATTATCTTCTAAAGCAAATGATATAACATCAGTAATTCTATCTACATGACGAAATTCTTTATTAATTTCATGTATTTTTTCATTACTCACAAATATTATATTAAATATGGCTTTTTTTAAGTCTAATTTGTCAACGACAAAATTCATATATTTTTCTAGTTTATCTATTATTTCTTTTACAATAATTCTTTCGTCAAAAGATTCTTTTTTTCCGTTAATTTCTTGGTAAGGTTCGTGTCCTTTTCCAGCTAATACTATTATATCTCTTTTGTTTGCCATTTTTATTGCTTCTTCTATTGCTTTTCTTCTATCTACTATACATGTATATTTTCCTTTTGTTTTTTTCATACCTTCTTCTATTTCTTTTATTATTGTTTCAGGATCTTCAGTTCTAGGGTTATCTGTCGTTATTATAGTATAATTTGCAATTTTTCCTGAAATTTCTCCCATTAAAGGTCTTTTTCCTTTATCTCTATCTCCACCACAACCAAATACGCTTATTACTCTTCCTTTTGTATATGTTTTAACTGCTTGAAGAATATTTTCTAAGCTTTCTGGTGAAT
>OJAW01001551.1_pt1 | contig 13015 bp, 13 predicted proteins | sample 1589151 | NCBI WGS metagenome assembly OJAW01 (sample SAMN03283290) | human gut metagenome | biome: human-associated habitat; material: feces | host: Homo sapiens | place: Peru | collected 2012 | reverse complement strand
TATTGAAGATACATTGGAACTTCACTTAGATAAAATATTTCCACATAGAGATATAGTTGCTATGAAAACAAATAACATTGCATCATATTCTGATGTATTAGTAACTTGTATGAGACAGAATCCAAAATGGATATTACTATCCGAAGTTCGTAGTGCTGAAGCAGTTACAGCAGTTCGAAACTCAATATCATCTGGTCACAACATTATATCAACAATTCACTCAGATAGAGCATTAAATATTCCAATGCGTTTATATAGCTTACTTGAAAATAGCCAAGATATTGAACAATTCTTAAAATCAATTCATAGATATATTCAAATAGGTATTCATGTAAAAGGTTACATGAGTAAAGAACTAGGTAGATTTCAACGTGAAATAATCGAAGTAGTTGAGTTTTATGTTGATGAAAATAATGAAGCTAAATCAAATATTATATTTAAGAAAAGTCTAGATGGAAAATTTAGTTTTAATAATCCATCAAAATATTTAATAGATTATCTTGGTGTTCAAGGCGTAACCATTAAAGATGATTATTTTGTTAAGTCAAAAGGAAATAATACCAACGAAGAGGTTGTCATTGAAAGCCTATAGAAAGGAGTAAAAATGAAATATTTACCAGAGTTAATAATCCTACTTATTATAGCTATAGTTGTCTTAGTAGCAAGGCGTAATCCCGGTGAAAATGTTTATAAGTTTTTTGTAACAAATGCCACTCGTGCTTATGATAAGTATGCTCCATATTCATTTAAAATGGTAAGAGAAAAAGCCGTAGAACTCGGTCAAGAGTATACCCCACGTCAATACATAAGTCAAATAGTTATTCTTGGAGGTCTTGCTGGTTTAGTTGGTTACTTTTACTTTTATAGTATCATTATAGCAGTAATATATGCAATAGTTGCTATATCAACAATACCATATCTTGCTTATTTAAGACTTCAAAGAGTATATAGTGAATATATATTTGAACAAATTCAAACATATACAACCAATGTTATAATGGAATTTAATACAACTCAAAGTTTTGTAAAAGCCCTTGAAGGTGTTAGAGATTCAGGAATATTAGAAAATCCAGTTTTAGCAGATGTAAGAAAAATGATTGATATGTCATACCAAAATGGTACAATTGATGAATCAATAGAATTTTTTAATAACCAATATCCATTTTATATGGTAAAGAATATGAATCAATTGTTTCTACAAATTACTAAAGAAGGTGCCAGAGATTCAGGACAAGCTCTAGAAAATATGTCATTAGATATAGATGCCCTAGTTGAAGGAGTTTATCGAGATCAAATGGATAGAAGCAATTTCCATGGCCGATTTTTAAGATTTGGACTTATCCTTTATTTATTAGTTATAGTATTAAGATTTATGCTTGGCGAAGATAATTATATTAAGTTATTAGATATATGGTATGTACAGGTAATATTACATGGAATTGTAATAATCAATGCTTTCTTCCTCGTAAGTGGAGAAAAATACTATAATGAAGATGTGGGGGGAGAATAATGCAAATAGAAGTTATAATAGTGGCAGTTATAGTATTTGGTATTATGACTATAACTGGTCAAATAAGCATGAACCAACTAATCAGTGATAATCAACTTTTATTCTTAAAAATAAAAGAAAAAGACTGGGACTTTTTAGTTCGAGCAAAGTATGGTACTAATGTTAACCCTGATATCTTATTTAATAAAAGAATAAAGAATGCTTTAATAACAATGGCAATAGCATTCGCTATTATGATTAAAGATTTAAATGCTGTTAAAGTTTTATTAATATTTGTCCTTGGTATATTTGTTTTTAAATCATCTTATAATGATATCAAAAAATATTATCAAAGACATATGGCACAGATAGATTCTATGTTACCACATTATTTAAAGAACTTAGAAATTCTAATTCAACACTATACTGTACCAGTAGCAATAGGTAAATCAATGGCCGAAGCTCCCGAAATATTTAAAGATGGCTTACAAGAAATGATAGATTCCATCAATTCTGGAGATGATACAATTGAACCATATATGGCATTTGCTAGAAAATACCCAGTAAGGGATTCAATGCGTATGATGAGACTTTTATACAGATTAAGTCTAGGACGCCAAGAAAGAAAACAAGAACAAATCCTAACATTTTCTAGGTCAATATCTTCTTTACAACAAAAAGCTCGTGAAACAAGATATAAAAATCGTCTAGAAAAGATGGAAGGAAAAACCATGAGCATGTTAATAACAACTGGAGTAGGATTAATGGTCTTACTAATCCTAGCAGTTATACAACTTATGCCAACATAACAAAAAAATAGACATTTAATTTACAAAAAATCGTAATAATAATTGATATTTTAACGAAATTAAGATATAATAAAAATATATTAAAAAGGAGGATAAAAATATGAAAGAAGCAACTGGAGAATTAAATATGACTGTAGTTACTGTTGTAGCAATAGCTGCGATTGGAACATTCTTTTATTTCTTTATTTTACCGGGAATAAAAGCTGGACTTATGAAAAATACATGTAGTAATATATGTCCAGGTGTTGAAGGAGACGGTAAAGTTACTGCTACAAAAAATGATGATAACACATATACTTGTCATTGCGGTGATAATGCTCAAACTGAAATAACAATCGATAAAGATGGAAATACAGTAGATTATTAATAATGAGGTGAAATAATGAAAGAGGCTACAGGAGAATTAAACTTAACGGTCATAGTTGCAATATCGATCGGTATCTTGTCAGCCTTTTTTTTCGGCGTTTTATGGCCCATGATACATGGCAACTTTGAAAAAAATTCGCAATGTAACAAAGCAATCTGTGACTGTACAAAAGAAGCCCGAGAAAGCATAAGTTCTGATGAGTATGCTAATAAATGTGTCTGTGCAATGACAAAAGAAAAACTAAAATCAGGTAGTGATGACGATATATTTTATTGTCCATTTAAAGGTTAGGTGAATATATGAAAGAATCAATGAGTGTAACAACAATATTTCAAATTGTCATATTGTTTATCCTTTTATTTACAGCTATTATGGCTTTAACAATTAATAATTCCAATGCGTTTGGGATAAAGGACCAAATTGTAAATATCATTGAAGCCAGTGGTGGTAATTATATAGATGCAGGTTCTTTAAATGAAGAAATAGTTAGTCTAATAGAAAGTACTTCATATAGAACAACTGGAAAATGTGATGAAGACTTTGTTGGTTTTGATAGAAGTGGAGCTCAAGTATCAACAGGTCAAGATGCATCAGTATGTATAAGAGAAGTAAATGCCACAAGTGGGTTAGATAATTACTTACAAGACATACTAGGAGATACTGTCGCAGTTGGTGACTTTAAAACCGGAAAATATTATCAAATAGTAGTATTTTTTCAATTAGATATACCAATTGTAAAACAAGTATATAATTTTGAATCAAAAGCTGAAACAAAAATAATTTATCAATAAGGAGGATTAAATGAAGGCAGTAAGTGAATCAACATGGACATTTCAAATGATTATCTTTTTTATGCTTATATTTGCTTGCTTTCTAACTTTAGTACTAAATTATAATAAAGCTTATGCTATAAAAAATAGAACATTAAGTATCATTGAAAAATATGAAGGAGTAACTTACGAATCTCTTAATATAATAAATGGATACATGTATGAAAAAGGTTATAAAACAACAGGTAAATGCCAAGATGGATGGTTCGGAGCTATAGATTTAGAAGGTAATGTTGAAGAATCAAAAGGTAGTGAACTATATTATTATTGTTTTAAAGAAAATACTAACAATAAAAATCAAATTTATTATGATATAGAAGTATTTTATAGATTTAATTTACCTGTAATAGGTAATATAGCAATATATAGAATTGCTGGAACAACCAAAGCTTTTGTGGGTTCTTCTGAAAGAATAGGAAGATAAGGAGTGTAAAAATGAATGTAATAGTATCAAATAAATATCAATCATTATTAGCAAGTTTAAATATTGATGTAATAAAAAGTATAAATGGAGAATTTTCTGTTGATGATTTAATTGCTCAATTTTCAACATTTTACTATAATAAAATGATTTTAGATATAACAGCTATAAAAGGTTATGAAGATATAAATATCATGCAAAATTTATCAGTTAATTTTGATATGTCTAAAGTAATTTTATTATTAGATGATTCTGAAGTAGTAAACTCTCCAGTATATATATCACAATTAATATCAATGGGTATATATAACTTTACGAGTGATGTAAACACAATTAAGTATTTAATAGATAATCCAAATCAATATAAAGATGTTGCTAATTATCATAACATCAGTGGATTTAAGAAACCAGTTTTAAATGAAAAAGCTATTGATAACACCAGAGGTAAAATAGGCCAAAAGATAATTGGTTTTAAAAATGTTACAGAACATGCCGGAGCAACAACATTAATTTATTTACTTAAACTACATTTAGAAAAAAGTTATAAAGTAAAAGCTGTTGAAATAGATAAAAATGATTTTGTATATTTTAATGATGAATCATTAGAAAGCATATCTAGTTTAGGTTTTAATGATTTTTTAAGTCAAAATAGTGATTATGATGTAATACTTGTAGATTTAAATGAAGGAAATGTTTTAGAATATTGTCATGATATAGTATATTTAATTGAACCAGGACTTATCAAATTAAATAAGTTAATACGTCAAGATAATGCTATATTTGAAAAACTAAGTGATAAAAAGATAGTATTAAATAGAAGTGTTCTAAGTGAAAAAGATGTTATGGATTTTGAAAAAGAAAGTGGAAGTAAAGTATTTTTCAATATGCCATGTTTAGATGATAAATTAGATGACCAAAAAATAATAAATATTTTCTTAACAACTCTAGGCTTTAGTAGAGTAGAAGAAAATTCATCAAATGGAATATTTAGTATTTTTAAATAAGGAGGTTTAGGTTATGGAATTTTGTTATAAAACTGCCACAGTGTGGCAAATGGTTGGGAAATTAATATTTATTTTAAAAATATTAGTACCAATAATAATAATAGTTTTAGGTACAATAGATTTTAGTAAAGCTGTTATATCAAATGATGATAAAGCAGTATCAAAAGCTAGTAAATCATTATTAACAAGAATAATAATTGGGGTATGTATTTTCTTTGTTCCTATTATTATAAATATTATATTTAACATGATAAGTGGTTTTAATGAAGAGATGAAAAAAGATTATACTAACTGTGTAACATGTTTAACAAATCCTTATAATGGATGTGATACATCATATAAAGGAGAAATATTCAAGAAATAATTGACTTTAGCCTTATTTTAAGGTAAAATAGTGATATACAAAGGGAGGAGTGTTGTTTATGACTTTTTGTTCAGATTCAGCAAGTATTTGGTATACATTAGGAATGTTTTTACTAGTATTTAAAATTGTTATTCCAGTTTTATTAATAGTATTTGGAATGATTGACTTAGGAAAAGCAGTTATATCAAGTGATGATAAAGCTGTATCAAAGGCTGCGAAATCATTACTAAACCGCGTTATCGCTGGTATTTGTATCTTCTTCGTACCAACTATTGTAAGTATTTTATTTAAAATGGTAGGTTCATTCGGAGAAGTTAAAGACCAATTTGATATATGTGCAAATTGTATTTCAAATCCTACGAATTCAAATAAATGTCCACAATAATAGGTAAGGACTTATAAAGCTATGCAAATAGCTTTTTTTAATGCATTAAAAAAAGGATTATTTCTAATCCTTAAGCATTTCTATCTTCGTAGTTTCCAGTTTTAGTAAAACCTTCTAAACTACTTTCTTTACTCCATTTATATTCTAAAGTTCTATGCATCCATTTAGAAGTTGTATTAGCATCTAATTTAGCATAACCTTTATATTTATTACTATTGCTTTCTAAATCTCTTTGACATCCACTTTCTTTAGTATATTTAATACTAAATTTAACTGGAGTAAAGTACATATTACCAAACTTAGTACTTGTATAAGCTTTAACACCATTTGCATTATAGTAATTAATTGTTACTGGAACCATCCAATCTCTTTGACCACTATCTTGTTTTGCATCACCCAAACTATAAGTAAAATTATTTCTACTTAAAGAGTGATATCTAAGTTCACTAGCATTAATATCAATATATTGTGAACCAGCATTACTTCCCATTAAATTATTATTTCTATTATTTATAAATGCTTTATAATCACTAGTTGAATCACCAAAATATGAAGAATTAATAACTGAAACTGTTTTAACGTCACTAGGTAGATTTAAATAAAAATCATAAGTAAATGAATTTAAATTATTTACACTTGTTTTAAATCCACTAGTATAATAATCTTTTTCATATTGTTTACAATAATTATATGTTGTAACATCTTCTTTTTTATTTTCTGCTTTAGCATCACTTGAATATCCTTCTGACCAATTAGACCATTTAACATATTCATAATATCTTACTTTCTTGGTTGTATTATTATTGTTTGTATCACAAGTAGTACAACAATTACAACATCCATTTATACATTTAATTTTTACAGTAACTGTTGTTGTAGTTGTAGTAGTGGTTGTTTTCTTACCAGAATTATTACTACTAGAATTATTATTCTTATTAGAATTACTATTATTATTTGAGTTACTATTTGAATTATTATTACTTGAACTATTATCTTTATTATTATCTACAGTATTACTTGTGTTATTATTACATGAGTTATTAACACAAATTTTTTCTTTTTCAATATTAGCTAAAATATAATCTGATTTCTTACCACATTCTAGATTAACTTTTAAAGCATAATTATCTTCAAGAGTTCTAGTTGCTTGAATATAACTATTATCTAAGCTACAAACCTTACCATTATCAGTAAAATCAATTAATAATTTCTTATCAAGCATTTCACCAAGAGTAAGTTTTTCTGTACTACCAACTTTTTCAGGTAATTTAGATTTAGTAAAATATTCAAATGCCACATTTTTCATTGTTGTAATATTTGTTGTAAAGTCATTAGTTGTATTAGTAGTTGTATTATTATTGTTATTAGCAACCGTATTATTAGTATTATTTTTCTTATGATTAGTTATTTTTGAAAATATAAAACAAGCTAGAAAAATAACTAAAGCTAATATTAACAACTTAACAATGAGTGAACCCCAGTTGATATTTAAACGTTTTTTTCCTTCTTCGTACATAAAAGTACCCCCTCCACTAAGTGCCATTATCTTACCACAAAATGTAGCTTTTGTCAAATTTTTTGCCTTAAGTAACTATATGTTAAATCAATAATAAAATTCCTCATAAAAAGCTCTTGACACAAATATTTGTTTGTGATATATTATTTGTGCATTAAATTTGCAATTTGTGTTACAATACAAAAGAGAGGTGCAAAGTATGAATAACGATAAAATAATAATTAAAGGTGCCAGAGAAAATAACCTAAAAAATGTTAATATTGAAATACCTAAAAATAAATTAGTAGTTATGACCGGAGTATCAGGTTCAGGAAAAAGTAGCTTAGCATTTGATACAATTTATGCGGAAGGACAAAGAAGATATGTGGAAAGTTTATCTGCTTATGCTCGTCAATTTATCGGAGTTAATGATAAACCAGATGTAGATTCTATCGAAGGATTATCACCATCAATATCAATTGACCAAAAGTCTACAAACAAAAATCCTCGTTCAACTGTTGGTACAATAACAGAAATCTATGATTATCTACGTCTTTTATTTGCGAGAATTGGTATTCCTTATTGTCCAACACACCATAAACCTATAAAAAGTCAAAGTATTGAAGAAATGACTAATAAAGTTATGGAATATGCAGGAAAAACAGTTACAATATTAGCTCCAGTAGTTCACGGAGAAAAGGGAACCCATAAAGAATTATTTGATGAACTACGTAAAGAAGGATTTACTCGTGTTCGTGTAAATGGTAAAAACATGAGTTTAAATGAAGAAATTACTTTAGAAAAAAATATTAAAGATAATATAGATATAATAATAGATAAAATAACAGTTGATGATGAAGAATACGGAAGAATTTTTGAAGCTATCGAAACAAGTACAAAAAAAGCTGATGGAAAAGTAGTTGTTTTAGTAGATGATGAAGAAATATTTATGAGTGAAAAATATGCTTGTGAAATATGTAATTATTCCATACCAGAACTAGAACCAAGGCTATTTTCATTTAATGCCCCATATGGAGCATGTGAAGAATGTAAAGGGCTAGGAACAAAACTTCATATAAGTAAAGATTTATTAATTCCAGACCCTAACAAATCAATTGTAGAAGGAGCAATCTCTGCTTTAAGTATGGATTCTACTACCTATTTTACCCAAATAGAAACAGTATGTAAGTACTACGATATAAATATGTACGAACCAATAAAAAACATTCCAGAAGAAAAATTAAATTACATTTTATATGGTACAAATGAATTATTAGAATTTAACTATGTTTCTAAAAATGGCAATACTAGAAATACCAAAGGAACATATGAAGGTGTTATTCCATCATTAGAAAGAAGATATGTAGAAACTAAAAGTGGATGGATTAGAGAATGGTTACAAGGTTATATGATTGAAACTGAATGTCCCGTTTGTAAAGGAAAAAGATTACAAAAATCAGTATTATCAATTTACATCAATAATAAAAATATCTTTGATATGTGTGATATGTCTATCAGTGACTTACTTGATTTTGTTAAAAAATTAAAACTTAATAATGAAGAAAAAGAAATAAGTAATCTTATTTTAAAAGAAATTATATCAAGATTAGAGTTCTTAAATAATGTTGGTTTATCTTACTTAACTTTAACCAGAAGTGCTGGAACATTATCTGGAGGAGAAGCTCAAAGAATAAGACTTGCCACTCAAATTGGTTCTAAATTATCCGGAGTTCTTTATGTCCTTGATGAACCTAGTATAGGACTTCATCAAAAAGATAATGAACGTTTAATTAATTCTTTAAAAGAAATGCGTGATTTAGGTAATTCACTAATTGTAGTAGAACATGATACCGATACTATGCTTGCATCAGATTATTTAATTGATGTTGGACCTGGAGCAGGTGAATATGGTGGACAAATAATGGCTGCAGGAACACCAGAAGAGGTTATGAAAAATCCAAATAGTTTAACAGGAAAATACCTAAGTGGAGAACTAAAAATAGAAATACCAGAAAAAAGAAGAAAAGGTAATGGCAAAAAAATAACTATCAAAGGTGCCAAAGAAAATAACTTGAAAAATGTAAATGTTGATATACCTCTTAATAAATTAGTTGTTGTAACTGGGGTATCAGGTTCAGGTAAATCATCACTTATTAACGAAGTTTTATATAAAAGACTGGCATCAGAAATTTACAAAAGTAAAGTTGTACCTGGAGAATGTAAAGAAATTAAAGGTTTAGAAAATATTGATAAAGTTATTCAAATAACTCAAGATGCCATAGGTAGAACTCCAAGGAGTAATCCTGCAACATATGTCGGAGTATTTGATGATATCAGAGACCTTTTTGCTCAAACTAAAGAAGCTAAAATGCGTGGATATGACAAAGGTCGTTTCTCATTTAATGTTAAAGGTGGAAGATGTGAAAACTGTTGGGGAGATGGAGTTAAAAAAATCGAAATGCACTTCCTAGCAGATGTATATGTTCCATGTGATGTTTGTAAAGGAAAAAGATATAATAGAGAAACATTAGAAATAAAATACAAAGGTAAAAATATCAGTGAAGTTTTAGACATGCGTGTCAGTGAAGCTATAGAATTCTTTGAAAATGTTCCAAAAATTTATAATAAACTAAAAGTAATGATGGATGTTGGACTTTCATATATTAAGTTAGGTCAACCAGCACCAACATTATCTGGAGGAGAAGCAGGTCGTGTAAAACTTGCTAAAGAACTTCAAAAGAAAGCAACAGGAAAATCAGTATTTATTCTAGATGAACCAACAACAGGGCTTCATTCAGATGATATTAAAAAACTTTTAGTAATATTAAATAGAATTGTTGATAATGGAGATACAGTTATTGTTATTGAACATAACTTAGATGTTATTAAAGTAGCAGATTATATCATAGATTTAGGTCCAGATGGTGGTAAATATGGTGGAGAAATAGTTGCAACAGGAACACCAGAAGAAGTTGCTAAAACAAAAGGCTCTTATACTGGAGAGTTTTTAGCAAAAATATTAAAATAGCTTGACAAAGGCGCAAGAATATAATACATTAATAATGTAATAAAAGAAATTTTATTAAAAAGTCGGAGGACCCAAGCCGAAGTGGGAATTAATAAAAGTCGGAGGACCCAAGCCGTAATGGGAATTAATAAAAGTTGGAGGACCCAAGCCGTAGTGGGAGTTAAAAAAGTCGGAATACCCTTGCCACAGTAGAGAGTTAAAAAAGTTGGAATACCCTTGCCGCAGTAGGGAGTTAAAAAAGCCGGAATACCCTTGCCATAGTAGGGAATTAAAAAAGTAAGCTAGGAAAGTTGTTTCCTAGCTTTAAAATTTTTTAACGATAATTGTTAAAATCTATTGATAATTTTACAATTATTGGGTATAATTAAAATGTAAGTGTTACCCACAAGATGGATAATGCCTGCAAGTTTGTTAACTTTTAGACACTATACCCCTGTTAAAAAGGTTAGTGTCTTTTTTCTATATTAATTTTAGAATAACTACAATTAATAAGATTATTATTACTAAAAGAATAGTTTCTTTCTTCATATCCTTCACCTTGTCCTTTCTCCCCCTGATATAAACCCGGAAAAGTCCGACCAAAATAAAGGCAGGCACTACCACCTCGTGGGTAACAGTGAACTATTATACATACTTTTTTTCATAATGCAAGCAATTCGACAAAACATGCCAAAAAGTTACATGTAAATAATTGTAAATATAGTATTTATTTACATAACTTTTACATAATAAATTATATAGTATTTAATAATATAAAAAAAATTGTTATAATAAATAAAGGAGATGAAGTAATTATGAATAGATATATTTTTACAATTGGTAATTTCAAACTAGAATGGTATTCTGTTTTAATAATAATCGGAGCTATGATTGGAATTACTATGATTTTAAAAGAAGCTAAAAGATATAAATTTTCAACAGATTTTGTTTTTAATATGCTTTTCTGGGCAATTATCTTTGGTATCATCGGAGCTCGAGTATATTATGTTTTATTTAATCTAGAATTATATGATAATTTCTGGGATGCTTGTAAAATCTGGGAAGGGGGCTTAGCAATACATGGAGGTATTATCGTTGGAGCTTTAGTAATTTATCTTTATTGCAAAAAGTATAAAGTACGAACAATAAGAATGTTTGACTTTATTGTTCCAGCCTTAATTCTTGCTCAAGCTATAGGAAGATGGGGTAACTTCTTTAATGGTGAAGCCCATGGACCAGCAACAACACTAGCACATTTACAAAGTCTACATATTCCTGAATTTATCATTAATGGCATGAATATTGATGGAATATATTATACCCCAACATTTTTATATGAATCATTATGGTGTTTTGTAGGTTTTATAATTCTTCTTATAGTTAGAAGATTAAAAATTACTAAAGTAGGTCAACCATCTGCATTATACCTAATGTGGTATGGTCTAGGGCGTTTTATCATTGAAGCAATGCGCACAGACTCATTAATGCTCGGAGGATTTAAAATAGCTCAAATAGTTTCTGTAATAATGATTTTAACTGGGTTAATAATAATAATGATAACAGGAAGAAAAGGAAGATATGAAGATTTATATGACCAAGATGAAAATGAGGTTGTAAAATTCTAAAGGAGGATATATATGTATGATATTATAATAATAGGAATGGGTATAAGTGGAATAACTGCAGGTATATATGCTAAAAGAAGTAATAAAAAAGTATTGCTTATAGATAAAGGTTTACCTGGGGGACTACTTAATAACATTGATAAAATAAGTAATTATCCAGGATTAATAAATATATCTGGACCAGATTTTGCAGATATTTTAGAGACTCAAGTAAAAGAATTAGATATTCCATATGTTTTAGAAGAAGTAAAAGAAGTAGATTTAACAAAAGAGATAAAAAAAATAATAACTTCAAATAATACATATGAAACTAAAAAAATAATATTTGCAATGGGAAGAAAACCAAAGTATTTAGGTTTAGATAATGAAGAATATTTATTAGGTAAAGGTTTATCAACTTGTGCTATGTGTGATGCTAACTTTTATAAAAATGAAAGCATTGCTATAGTTGGAACAGGAAATAGTGCCCTACAAGAAGCTTTATATTTAGCAAATATAGTAAGTCATATTTATTTAATAAATAGAAGAGATGGATTTAGAGGGGAAGAAATGCTTGTTAAAGAAGTAAAAGATAATCCTAAGATAGAAATAATATATAATGCCAATATTGTATCTATGAATGAAGAAAATAATAAATTAACAAGTATTACTTTAGATAATAAAGAAACTTTAGAAGTAAAAGGAGTATTTATTTATATTGGTTATAGACCAGCAACAGAATTTTTACCTAAAGAAATATTAGATGAAAATGGTTATATAATCGTAAATGAAAAGTTAGAAACTCCAATAAAAGATGTTTATGCTATCGGAGATGTTATAAAAAAAGATACATATCAATTAGTAACAGCAACATCAGATGGAGCAAGAGTTATTTATAATATGAAATAATATATAAAAAAATAAATTATCAATCACTGGTAATTTATTTTTTTTGTAATTCACTATATCTTCATCACTTATATCTAATATTTTAATTAATTTCTTTAATGTTTTTAAACTTGTTTCTGTGTGACCACTTTCTATTTTTTGTAATTGTCTTGGAGAAATGTCTAAAAGCTCTGCAAGTTTTTCTTGAGTTAAGTTATGTATCTTGCGATATTTTTTTATCATTCCTCTCACCAGTGATATTATCACATATAATTTACTTTTTCAGTGGAGGAAAAGCCCTAAATTGCACATTTGTGTGAATATAGGGCTTTTTTTTTTTTTTTTTTTTGGT
>OJAW01001549.1_pt1 | contig 13035 bp, 14 predicted proteins | sample 1589151 | NCBI WGS metagenome assembly OJAW01 (sample SAMN03283290) | human gut metagenome | biome: human-associated habitat; material: feces | host: Homo sapiens | place: Peru | collected 2012 | reverse complement strand
TTTGTTAGTATTCCTATATTTGTATAATTACTTGTATTACATATATTACTAAAACAATTAAATTTATTAGTACTTAAGATAATACTTTTATTATCTGTAAGTGTATTATATAAATTATCTAAATTAGTTACAGTATCTACTTTTATCATCTTAGTTACTGTTTCTCCATCTATTATATAAGACCCTAGTATTCTCCATAAGTTCTTTGTTTTATCTTCAGTTGTTGGATATTGCACATAGTTTTTAATACTGTCTCCTCCATACAAACAAGTACTACTTTCACTTGTTACACATCCTGTATCATTTTCTACTATATCAACTAGTCTATTTGAAATACTTGCTAATTCTTCAGTATAAGGTCCAGTTACTGTTACATATCCACTATTTAGTTCTATTGATGCGTATGTATTAAAAGTATATCCTCCATACACTGCAAAATCAACCGTTGAAGAAGTAGTACTACTTGAGTTATCTATTACTACTCTTATTCTTTTTGAATAAGTATTTTCATCATACCCTTTTATATACCCCGATGTATTCCATGGTGTTCTATCTGTATACTTTACTACTGCATTTGAAGAAGTTTTATATGCTAAAGTATACTTACTATCTATTTTATTTATACTTGATATTACTATATTATAATAAGTAATACTTCCCTTTGGTACAGTTACTTTACTACCACTTATACTTGATAGATTAGTTTTATCTTCTGTTATAGTTATTCCATAATTTAATTTACTAATTAATAGTTCTGTACTTCTATATTTATCAGTACTAAATATAAAAGCACTATAAGAAAGGGTTACTACTATACTAAAAAGTACTAATATACTTAAAAATACACCATACTTTGTTTTTAATCTTTTTATCACTTTAATCAACTCCTTCAAAAAATTTATCTATTCTTACATTTAATATTTTACTTATTTGATATAAGTTATAAATTGATAAACCTTGAGTACTATTACTACTTTCTAAAGCAGCAATTAAACTCATATGAACACCTAACATTTCACTTAGTTTAGCTTGAGTTATTTTATTTTTATTTTTAGTATTATAAAGTAATCTATACTTCTTTACATTTTTACCTATTAGTTTATTTAGTTCTTGTTTATTCATTATTTCCTCCAATGCAAAAATGGATAGACTCATTCTATCCATATAATTTTATTAGTTTTATTATTTAAGTTAGTTAGAAGATAATACCCCCCCCCATTTAGTACTTTATTTTGTACTAGAGATAAAGACATATAACTTATTTCATTTACATAATTATTAGTCATATTTATTACCTTCCTTCTATCTTAAACTAATAAAAGTATAACAAAAAATGTACTCCAATACAAGTACATTTTAGAAAATAATTAATAATTTATAAAATTCAAGTAAATAAGTAATAATAGTACCCATTAGTAAGAAAGGTCCAAAAGGAATAATCTCTTCTTTACTTTTCTTTAGAAATAATAAGTTAACAAAGATTGCAAGAACTGAAGAAATAAATAAACAAATTAATGTATTAAATACTTGAAGAGTTAAACCTATTAAAAAAGATAATTTTATATCTCCATCTCCTAAAGTCTCTTTTTTATATATTTTACTAGTTACTATCTTTAATAATAACATCATAAAAAACATAAGTATTCCAGACAATAAAGATTTAGATGCATAACTAATTCCATCAAAATACATATATACTAATAAAATTATTAAAGAACTTATTACTATTACTCTATCACTTATATAAAAATATTCTAAGTCAGTTACAAGAGTTATCATAAGTGCACTTACTAATACTATCAATATAATAAAATCTTTAGTAAACCCAAATAATATATAACTACCTAAAAAACATAAAGCAGTTAATAGTTCAATTAAAAAGTATCTTATACTTATCTTTTCTTTACAATAAGCACATTTTCCTCCTAAAAACAAATATGATAAAAGAGGAATATTCATATACCATTTTAAACTATTTTTACATTTAGGGCAAAAACTTCCAGGAGTAACAGTACTAATTTTATTAGGTATCCTGTAACCTATACAAGCATAGAAGCTTCCCAAAGAAGCCCCTAATACAAATATAATAATCTTTATAAATAATTCCATAAATCCCCCTACAAAATATTTTGACCCATATCATACATTGGTACTAATATAGCAACCATTATTCCACCAACCATAACAGCAAGTACAACCATTAAAAGTGGTTCAACTAGCGCTTTTAATGAAGTAGCAAGTGCTTTTTGTTCTCTTTGATAGTAATCACTTACCTTCTCAAGCATTGTTCCTAGTTCCCCAGTAGATTCACCAGTTGTAATCATATAATAAGCCAAAGATGGAACAGCCCAGTTATCTTTAAATGATAAACTTATTTTATCGCCTCTTAACAAGTTACTTATTGTATCATACATTATCATTTTATAAAATTCATTATTAGTTATTTTACTAAGTATATCAATACTATCAGTTAAAAGTATATTATTTTTATTTAACATAGCAAATGTTTTACTAAATAAATGTATTTCATTATATATAACTAACTTACCAATAACAGGTAAATGCATAAGTATATATTGAATAATTAATCTAAATGCCTTTAATTTCTTATATAATATTCTGAAAACAAATATAGTACTAATTAGAAGTAGCAAAACCCAAAGTCCTTTTGAATTCAAGAAAGCAGATAAGTCAAGCAAGAACTGAGTATAAGGATTCATTTTTGCATTTAAAGATAAATAAATATCAGCAAATTTAGGAACTATATAAACAAGTAAGAACACAAGTACAATAGTTGCAAAAACAAGTATTACAATTGGATAAGTAAGAGCACTTATCATTTGTTTCTTAGTTGCTTCTCTTTCATTATAATATTCACTCATATCATCTAAAGTACTCTCTAAGTCTCCTACTAACTCAGCAGCCTTTATCATGTTAATTAATAAAGGTGGAAAAACTGGACCTTGTTTTTTTAATGCTTCACTAAAACTTTCGCCCATAGATAACTCATAAATTATTGAATCATAAGTTTTCTTATATTTTTTTCTCTTATCTTGTTCAGCAAGTATTTTAACCGCATCAGTAAGTGGAATACCTGCTTTTAAATATGTTGCAAGTTGTGCAAGCCAAAAAACTAAATCTTTATTTTTCATTTTCTTTTCTAATAACTTAGAATCACCATGCGTAAAATTAATCCATTTATTAGTCTTTATTTCATATACAATATACCCTGCATCAAGTAAATATGAGTGTACATCTAGTTTAGACTGTGCAGCAAAATACCCTTTAATTAACTTTCCTTCATGATTTCTAGCCAAATATTGATAAGTCTGTTTTTCTTCACTTCTCTCTGCATCTTTACCAGTTGTATCAATAAGTAAAACTTCTAATTCTCTTTCTTTCTTATTTCTATAGTGTTTTACTACAGACATATTATTAAACTTATTGACAAAATAATCTTCTATTTTTTTAGGAGTCTCTTTAAGAATATTACTACTCTTTTCTTTACTTCTTTTTAACTTCTTAATAATTAAATCTAAATACTTACTAAGTTTATCATAAATAAATAAAGGTACAGTATAAAATACTATTCTAAGTACTTTAAATAATCCATTAAAAATAGCTTTTAACAATATATAAAATTCTTTAAGAACATACTTATAAACTAAATATCCTAATTTATAAGTAAACTTACCAACATACTGTGTTACATAAAATATAGCATAACCTATATAAGTTAAAATAGTCATTATATTAGTAATTAAAAAGTCAAATATCTTAAACAAACCATATCCAGCATATTTAAGTGTTTTAAATAATTCTTTTCCGATCTTAGCGAAATTAGATAATATAGACGTTTTATGAACATTTTGATTAGTTTTCTTTTTCTTCATATCATCCCTCCACTACTCTTTACTATAAACAAGTATACCATAAATTTAAACTTATTTAAAGATTAAAATTAAACTTTTATTGAAATTTACAAAACCATATGGTAAAATACATTATAAATTGGGAGTGGTTTTATGGTTACAGAGTTTGGGATTATCTTAAATACTAAAAAAGAACAAAATTATATTAAAATAAATATAGAAAGCATATTTTTTGGTGAAGATAAGGTTATTAAAACAGGTGAATACGAAAATTTAGAGTATACTAAATTACCTAAAAGATATATATATTATGAGAATTATAACATTCCTTGTTACATATACAAAAATGGAAATAAAATAATACTAGGTAAAAAATTTGATTACAAATTGGGAATAGATGCTAACATAGACGTTCTAGCTAAAACGTGTCTTGTATTTCTTAAATGTTGTTATTTAGTTCTCGATAACGAATATAATTACTCATTATCACTTTCTAAAGCCATAACTTTATCAGATGAAGAAGAACACCATGCATATGATTATTATGAAGACTGGATATTATCACAATTTAAGGAATATGAATTATTAAATAATAAAGAATTAATTAATGAAGAAATTAAAGAAGAACAAACAAATAAAAATATAGATGTTCTAAATATAATTAATAGTTTAAAAGAAAAGATTAAAGGTCAAAACGAAGCAATATATACTCTTGTACCAAATATTGTTTTAAATCAAAAACTAGTTACAAGTAATAACATAGATTTAATAAAAACAAGTAAAAATAATATATTAATTGATGGTAGTACGGGTACAGGAAAAACCCTTTTAACAACTGAAATAGGAAAACTTCTTAACGTTCCATATATAGTAAGAAGTTCAACTAACTATAGTGGTGTCGGTTATGTCGGCGAAGATTTAAAGTCTCTTTTAGTAGACTTACTAAGAATTACGAACGGAGATCTTGAAAAAGCAGAAAGAGGAATTATATGTTTAGATGAAATAGACAAACTTGCAGATACAACTTTAGAAATAAGAAAAGGTATTAGTCAAGAACTTCTAACATGGATAACAGGCACTAATATTAAAGTAGTATATAATAAAAAAGAATACAATTTTGATACTAGTTTACTAACATTTATATTTATGGGTGCTTTTTCTAAAATGAGAACAGAAAAGAAAAGTAATTCTATTGGCTTTAAAAGTGAAACTCCTAAAGAAGAATATCTAACCAAAGACTATGTAAAGTTTGGAATGAACCCAGAATTTATGGGAAGAATGAGTACTATTGTAACATTAAGAGACTTAGAATTTAAAGATTATAGTGATATATTAGTTAACTCTTCGATTAGTCCATTAAAAGCTCTTATAGACATAGGTTATTTATATGATGTAGAAATAACTTATACCGAAGACTTTATTAACTCAGTAACAAATAATGCACTAATTAGTGCTATCGGAGCAAGAGGTCTTCAAAGAGAAATAAACAAAGTAAGAAGTAAAATACTAATACCTATAATGACTAATCAAGTTAAAAGTATTACTTTAACAAGTGAAATGTTAAATGATGATTATTTATTTGAAAACGAAAAGACTTTAGAACTAAATCTATAAGTCTTTTTTATTTATAAAGTAACTCTTTTAATTTTTTATCTTTATTTTTAACATAAAACTCTCTATCAGTTAAAAGAACAATTATATCCATAAAAGGTAAAAGTTCTTTCTTATTAAGTTTTTGATACTTAATTTGCTTAATACTCTTTTTCTTATAATCACACAAAGTTAAAACATCTAAACAAATCATAATACCTACTAAAATATAATTTATTCCTAAGTTATTATGTATAATAAAATTTGCAAACTTATTTGGTAAATAATTTATATAAACCTCACTTCCTAAAAGTAAATACATAACTATTATAGAAATATCTTGTAAAATTGTTTTCATTCTTCCTAAACTACTAGTTTTAATATTCTTGTTATCTTTAAAACTAAGTGTATTAATTACAAATATTGTAAATTCTAAAAATAATACTATTAGAATAACTGGATAATAATATGTAAGAAGCCCAAGTAAAACAAAAGCAAAAAGTTTATCACTAAGAGCATCCATTAATCCTCCCAAAAACGTTTCAACTTTTAATTTTCTAGAAAGAAATCCATCTAACATATCAGTTAAAAATAATATTAGTATTAATAAGCCTAGAGATTTAACTCCATACTTAAAATAGATTATAGGTATTAATATAGAGCCTATAAATCTACTAAAGGTTATCAAATTAACAAGCACTAATTTTAAATAATACATCTTTTTCATATCTAAATTATAACAAATATTTACTTTTATGTAAACACTATCTAAAACTATAATACTTTGTTTTATTTTCTAAAGTGTACCCTTTTCTACTTGCTAGTTCACTAACAGTTGTAACAGTATATCCCATTGCTGTTAATTCAGGTAAGACTTTCTTTAAAGCCTCCAAACTCGTTATATACACATCATGCATTAAAACAATACTACCATCTTTAATATTATTAATAATATTTTTATAAACTATTTCTTCATCTTTATATAGCCAGTCATACGAATCAATATCCCACATAATAATAGGATAATTTATTCTATCTAGTATATTCTTTTCTAAGTTACCATATGGTGGTCTAAATAATTTAATAGATTCTTTAGTTATTTCATTAAAAATAATACTTGTACTATTAACTTCACTATCAATTTCCTTATCACCTAAAATATTTAAATTCTTATGACTATATGAGTGAGAAGCCACCTCCATTCCATTATTTAACAAATACTCCACTACACCTTGATTATATTTTATTCTATTTCCTAGTTCAAAAAAAGTAGCCTTAAACCCATACTCCTTTAAAGTATTTACAAAGTCCTTTGTATATATGCTTGGTCCATCATCAAAAGTAAAAGCAACCATTTTTTTATTAATAAGTTCACTATTTGTTTCTATAGTATCATTTAATACTATATATACTTCATACTTAGTATTAACACATCCAAAATAAATAAAAATATTATCTTCACAAATTTTTAAATATGCACTATTAAACTTATCATTTAGTATACTTTCATATATAGTATTACTATATTTATTCCTAACTTTATTAAGTATTAAATCATTTAACAAATCATAATTAATTATCTCATTATTATTAATTAACTCTCTTTTTCTAATATTATAGTTAATACTCTTATAATAATAATTTTTATTTTTCTTAAGACAAATAAACACATTAACTAAATCATTAATCTGATAAACACTATATTGAATAGAATATTCCCCTTTAAAATTATTAAAAAAATTCTTTATTTCTTTATTAATTACTTTATTATTAAAATATGGATATTCTATTTTATTGTAACTTTTAATTTCATAACTAATACTTTCTATTTCTTCTTGAAACATAAATCTTTTAATAATAATTATAATTAAAAATAATGTAATAATACCAATTATATAACACATAATTTTCTTCATACCAAATTATATGAAAAAAAGTTACTTCTTAGTAACCTTCTTCTTTGTAGTTTTATCAATTTTTAATAAATCTCTTATTTCACTTAATAACATAACTTCTTCACTAGGTGTTTTAATTTTTTCTTTATTTTCATTCTTTTCTTGTTTCTTCTTAAATCTATTAATTATCTTAATAACTGTAAACAAACAAAATGCTACAATTAAGAAATCTACTACATTCTGTAAGAAACTTCCATACATTATTTTAGCATTACCCACTTTAATACTTAGATTAGTAAAGTCATGTCCCCCAATTATTATACCTATTAAAGGCATCATTACATCATTTACTAAACTAGATACTATTTTAGAAAATGCTCCACCTATAATAACACCAACAGCCATATCAAGTACATTACCTTTACTAATAAACTCTTTAAACTCACTAATAAACTTCTTCATTACTCACATGTAAATCCAGTTTTTGGACCCTCCTTTTTTTTACTCTCCTCATTTTCTAATAACATTGTATCAAAAAAAATTAATCAGGTAAAGTGTTTTCTAAAAAATATGATTATTAAAACATTTTTTATTTCTAGCAATATATTTGTCATAATCAAACTCAAATTTCTTATCAAATAATTCTGAAATATAATATCTAGGTATTTTAAAAACCATATTCTTGTTCTGTTGTCTACCAATTCTTTCTCCACTTCTTGCCACTCTTCCACATAGATTAATAGATATTTTCCCATCTTCTAGTAAACACAAGAATTTTTCAAAAGATTTAATTCTATAAATTGAAATTTTATAATACCTAAAAAACAGATTTCCATATTCTTTCTTTTTACTAGCACAAACAAAACACAAATTTGTAAGTTTTGCTAAAATTCTTTTTTTTAATGAATAAAAATTAACATATGATATCTTTTCAATTATGTTTTTATTCTTGTCATATATAAGTAAATATATTTTTTTATCTTTTCTATTTACATCAAATTGAAAATAGTTTTCATAAATTAAAGTCATCTTATTTGCATATACATTTCCTTGTAATAAATATTTACTGTTAAACTCTCTATCAGGTTTTCCATAAGTCAAAAGCAATCTTCTCATTTCAAAATCTGTGGGTCCATCAAATGATTTTGAAAATAAAGAAATTGGAAATCTGCTAAATCTAGTTTTGCATTTAATTTCTATATTTTTATAGTCTGGTAAAAACGAACTATCAGGACTCTTTCCTAGTTCATCTTCAAAAGTGAGACCAACAGAATTATCACTATTATTTATACCCTTTATATATCCTTTTTCTGCAATTTTTAAAAATTTAGTAATTAATTTCTTTTCTATTTTTTCCATATTTAATCTATTATATGTCTTTTATGAATTGATAAAAATAGTAAGGATACTATATATAATATCATTTTTTAATTAATATTTCTAGTATTTTTTAACATTTATTTATTATTTATAATATAAAACTATAAATTATTAACTCTCGCATTTTTTAATATTTTATTGGCATTACAATGTTTATGAAAAATCTTCAGTTGGTTATTTATAGTAAAGAGTATATATTTATTAAAACAAACTTTTTTGTAAGCTTTAAAAGGGCGGCCACCAAAAAAAAAGAACTCCAAAGAGTCCTGATTTTTTTCTTGGTGCGCGCGAAGGGACTTGAACCCCCATGGATTACTCCGCTAGATCCTAAGTCTAGTGCGTCTGCCAATTTCGCCACGCGCGCGCACTGGTGGACCCTGCAGGACTCGAACCTGCGACCGCCCGGTTATGAGCCGGATGCTCTAACCAACTGAGCTAAGGGTCCAACGACTACTTAATCATACAATAAAATTTTAAAAAATGCAAGTACTTTTTAACAAAAAGTATAGAAAAATAAAAAAAGAGGAATTATTTATCCTCTAATCTACTTAATAAATCAATTTTAAACATTTCTTTTTGAGCATTTGCTTTAGAAATCATAATACCCTTATAAGCAGTTAACTCAGATTTATGTCCATCCATTAAAATATCTTTTGGTTCAAGTCCAGTTAACATAACAACGTTTTGATCTTTATAAACAGTATAACTTAACTTAACTTTACCATACACTTTAACAAATAAATTATCTGTAGGTAATTGTAACTCATAATTTTCAGTTTGATCATGTTTATTAATTCCAACTAATTCTCCTAAAAATTCACCTTTTCTTAAACTTGGATAAAAATCAAACATCAATTTCTTATAAGCCATCATGTTATATTTTTTTAAACTTCTTTCTAATTTTTTAAAATTATTTTCATCTAAATAATCTAATAAATATCTACCTTTCATTTTTTACTACCCCCATTTACTGATATAATTATACCAAATTAAATACATTTTGTCAACACTTTTGTATCATTTTAAATACAACTAGATATTAAACATTATATTACCTTAACCAAATGCAATTAAACCATATTTAGTACATTTAATAAATATAAATGGTTAACCTCTGTTAACCACTATACCTTCCTCTATCTCATTATACTTTAGTCTTTCAGTATTTATAAGTCCATTAAGTTCAATAATTCTCTTTTTAATACCTCTAATTTCTTCTGCACTCTTTGCTCTTTTCAAACTCTTATTTAAAAGTTGCTTTTCTCTAACATACTCATTTATTTTACTATCAATATCTCTTAAATTCATAACTAGCTCCTATTTCTTTTGCTTTCACCAATTAAACTTATAGGCATACAAAGTTCTTTTATTCTTTCAATTATTCTCCTAGCCTTTATTTTATCAATACTACTACTAGTTTCACTTAAATGTTGTTCAAGTTCATCTAATGAGAAATTAGAAGTAAAGAATGTAGTTTTCTTATTATCCATTCTACTTTGAAGTAAACTACCAAGTACCTCATCTCTTGCCCAAGGTGTATTATTTTCAGCACCAATATCATCAATTAAAAGTACATCACACATCTCAAGTTCATTATACATTTGTTCAAAAGACTCATTTTTACTATTAAAAGAATCCTTAAGTCTCTTAAGTAAATTTGGATAATAAACACTCACACATTTATAATTTTTTCTACTAAGTTCATTAAGCACAGCATTCATTATATAACTTTTACCACTTCCAAACGAACCATTCAAATATATACCTTTTTTATTTTTAGGATCACTCATAAATTCCTTGACATATTTAAGAAGTTTAGTTCTAGCATTATCATCTATATAAATATCTTTCATTCTAGCTTCCTTTAACTTAGAAGAAGTTTCATAATAAACAACATTACTTTTATATTTATCATGTTCTTTTTTATATTTACAAGGAGTATAAGAAAAAATAAGAGCATCACCCTTTTTTGAAGGAAAATTAACATACCCACATACATCATTCAAACAAGTTTTCAAATTCTTACAATTTTTACAATTCTTAAGTTCTCTAACTGTACTTTCTAACTTAGTTGTATATTTAACAATTTCTTCTTTTGGCATATCTAATCTATAAACTAAATTAGCAAATTCCTTATCTTCCATAGCAATATTAAAATTCTTCAAATTCAAACTCTTAACATCATTACTAATTTTAAAAAGATTATTTATATTATTCATACATACTCCTTCAAAAAGTCTTCTAATTCCTCTTTAGTTTCACTACTAAGTTCTTCTTTTTCTAAATTTTTATTAAACCAGTCAGGTGTAGTTTCCTCTTTCTTAGTCTTAACCGGTTTTATTTTCTTAAATTTCTTATGGCTTTTTTCTGCATATTCCATAGCCTCTTTAGCAGTTTCCAAATTAGCCCTTTTCCACTCACCAGCGACTACTTCTACATAGCTTTTAACTAGTCTATTATTTTGAGTTTTTAAAATATAATCAATAAGAACATTACATACTGCAGGATTAAACTTCAAATCCACAATAAGCATTTCAAGTATTTTCATATCTCTTTCAGTAGGTCTAACTCCTTTATATTTACTCTTTAAAAAATCATAAGGCTTAGTCGTTTCAAACACTTTAATAATTCTCCCCTTTAAGGAATTATCTCCCACTGGACTTCTTAAATAATCAGGCTGACTTTTAAATATTAAACTAGGTAACCTTCCATCATGATTAAATTCATAATATTTTCTAACATTAGTTTTAAGTTCTTCCCTATCAATTAAACCTTTTTCATTTATTGAAATTTTAATAATATCCCCCATTTTAAGTGGATCAAGTTCATACAAAAAAGCTAAATTTGTAATAAGTTCTTTAATAGATTTAGTTAATGCTTTTTCATTTAAAAAGTTTTTAGGTATCCCACTTAACAGAGCATCAAAATCAAACATCATATCATATTCAAGATTTCTTTTAACTTTACAAGCTATCTCATCATCATTAGTAAGTTCAAGATTTGTATAACTTCTACTTTTAAATGTCATATCAAAAGGACTAGTTATATCTTTATAGCCAGACAAGTTTAAAGAAGGAATTTTGAAATAAGATTTAATTCTTAAATATTCTTCTTTTCCAACATTATTATATAAAACCATATTAAATATTGGATGATTAAAAAATTCACTTACACTTAAAGGACTAAATAATTCATACACATATGAGTTAACACTGCCTTCTTTAACATAAGTTTTAACAAGTCCCACACCTTCTAACTTAATTCTAGCCTCTTTAATATTATCTAATGTATCACCTAAATTAGTCATTAAATGATGATGAGTTAATTCTGTACTAACATAATTATTAGCCTTAAGTTCATTATAAAGTGTATTATAAAGTGTTATACTAGTATTACCTATTATAGGCATATAAAGCATATTTAAAACAAGTTTATCACTTTCATTTAATAAACTTTTATTAACAACTTGATATATATCTGCAGGTAACAAAGTAACACTATTCATAATAACCACCATATGTATATTTTATATTAAAGAAGTAAATAAAACAAGTGATTTTTAACTTATTTTTTAATTAATTATAAAGTGTATTTTTATAAATACAAAAGAGAAAAATTTAATTAATTTTAAATCTTTCTCTTAAAATCAGTTATTTGTTTAATTCAGTAAACATCTTTTATTTTAAATTATCAGCAACTCTAACTATAGACCATTTATAATATGAATAATTTATTCATTTCGAAGAACAGCTTGTGCCACCGTTTTTATAGGGGATAGATTTCTACTACCAACTTTCAATAGTATATACCGCAATCAATAAAAGTAATAGATTAAATCCCAATCATTATAAAAAAATATTATTTAAAAGTTTTGATACCTTACTCGTTAATACATGATGATTATAATTATACCATCATTGTTTTAAAAATACAATTTGATTAGTTCAAACTACTTTGTTCTAGGCGTTAATTCATTTTTTATATTTTCATATTCTTTTTCAGAAGGATCGTCATCTATCATTAGACAGATATCACCATATGTTAATTCCATTCCTTTGCTAATAGACATTTTTACCAATTCGATGATTGCTCTATCTCTAATTTCTCTTTCTAATTTTTGATCAACATCTGGAACCATTGGTATTACTTCAGCTAGAAAATTATTGTTCATTTTATTTGTAACTTTATTTATATATTCATCATATCTTTTACTCATATTATTGTCCTCCTCATCAAATACATTATACCATATTTTTATAAATTAGTATATATAAAATTTAAAAGGACTAGATTTTTCT
>OJAW01001542.1_pt1 | contig 13075 bp, 11 predicted proteins | sample 1589151 | NCBI WGS metagenome assembly OJAW01 (sample SAMN03283290) | human gut metagenome | biome: human-associated habitat; material: feces | host: Homo sapiens | place: Peru | collected 2012 | reverse complement strand
CCGAGTACGGCGGCCGCCGAAATCGGTTTTCCGGCGGCGTTCCGCACCTCGAAATGAAGGTGTCTTCCGGTCGAATATCCCGTATTCCCCTCGACGCCTATCCGGTCTCCCGCTTTAACAGTTTCTCCCGCATTTACCAGTCGCTTGTCAAGGTGACAATAATATATCACTCTCCCAGATCTTCCGCGAACCGCGACATACTCTCCCCACTGCCACGTGTTCCCGGAATCATTCTCGCGCTTCACACGTCTCGAACGAACTACTGTTCCGTCTTCGACCGAAACAACAAACGGAATTCCATTCGTCTGCCTAGCGACGAGATCCAATCCATTGTGCATTCTCGGGACTTTGGCAATAGGATGAATCCTCAATCCCTGCTTACTCGTACAGCGGAAATCTCCGCACTCGAACGGCGAAATGTTATAAGCGTGCATTCAAATGATCCTCCAAAATCGTGATCCGCTTGTCCAGCTCATGATATGAGTCGATTTTATCTTCAAGCGAACCAATCTTCTTCTCTAGTGACTGCAACCGCCAGTTCACCAGACTCTGAGCGGCGAGTATGCCGCCCAGAGTACCAACGAGTGAAGATAACGCCGATATAAAAGTGTTAATCACGTGAAAATCACATCCGAACCGCCGACTGTTTTCATATACCCAGTCAAGGTCAACACACCATTCGCGAATGAAGAGGGCATTGCCCAGATTCCGAATACGTGAATCGGCCAGTTGCTAGTAGGAAGTGTTCGGAAGGGGTCACACCAACTGACAGAACCGAGAACAGTGACGTAAAGAAGAGCGTTTGTCTCGTCGTATATCTTCGAGACATTTAATAGATTGTCTGTAACTGTGGTGTTCACAGTGGCAGACGCCGATTTCAGATTCATTTTTGTTGTAAGGTCAACACTGACATTTGTACAAGCGGCCAGTGCGGCTGTTGCTTCTTCAAGTGTCGAAACACCAGAAATAGGGATTGAAATCGTGATAGTTCTCGACGCTGTTCCGGATGATGAAGTTCCGGGTATCGCATCGGGATTTAACGTCGCTGTCCCTTTCAGCGTCGAAAGGTGAATTCCAGATCCGCCGCCTAAATCCTTACTCGATTCCTCACTTACCGCGAACAAACCCGTCGTCGCCATTGTGAGACGGTCAACGCCGCATTTCGCGTTCACGCCGTCGGTCTCGTACCACGCGAAATCATACAGCCCTTCGCCCGCCGACGATTTGAACCACGTGATTCTCTGCCAATCAGAAGATCCGGTTTTCTTTACTGTGAAAATGGCGTTTTTGCCGACCGAGCCGCACAAATTAAGTACGTTTACACGCTCAAGGGCAGTTCCGTTCGCGTCAATGAATTTACCGTCAGTTCCGCCAGTTGTCGACGGATACGAAATCGTCACTCGCACTAAATTGATTTCGGCTGTGAAATTATTCTCGATATATTCCACGGTGGAATCTAGCGCATCCGTTGTCGCTTTCTGCGACATCACATCCGTCGTACTCTGTCCGGTCGTCTGTACAATGTCAACACCACTTCCACCGCCGCCGGGGGTTCCGAATCCGTATGTCAGCGGCTTTCCGTCGCTGTCGACCGTCGCGATATTGAGATACTGTCCAGCTGTCGCGCCAGTTATCCCCATGTCATGATTCAACTTCGAGTTGATAAGCTGTGTTAACACTTTCTGCGAAATGGTGTCATACTCACCATTGCCGAGACTCTGCTTTATATTCGTAAGATCTAGCAGTTCAACACTTCGCCACGACGAAATCTTTCCGGTATTCGGGTCACCTTCATTTGTGTTCGACACAAACGTGCTGTAATGAAGGTCATTGTTTTCGATACCTATGACATACCCGAAAATACGACCGGTAGTAGATGATGTATCAAACGCACCAATCGAGACGCTACCACCGACAAACCCGCCCTTCATGACCTGCGAACCGCGCTTAACCAGTGTATCAATAGCGGACTGATACGGAATCAGCACCGAGTTCACGGTAAACGCGATTGTATTCGCCGTGGTATTGATCTCGAACAAATGTTCGGTTGTTGAATTCGTTAATGCGTTGATAAACGCCTGAATCGTTTCGATATCTTTGTCGTGCTGATTCACACGTTCCGTCAGTGCCGCTATATTCGCGGTATTCTGCTTGACAGCTTCATCAAGCTCAGCGAGTTTCTGCTGTATCTCCTTCGTGATCGTTTCGAGCGTTACAATGCGTGTTTCGTGATTCTCAAGTTTTTCGCTGTGAGCGTTCACGACCGCGACCAGCTCGTTGTACTTCTGTAAAACTTTACAGAGTAGCTCGTAATAGCTTAACGACTGGTCGAACACTGCCGGAAGAACCTTCTGGCACCATAACGGCATAAACGGTTTCAGCACATCAAACATTGTTTTGTCGTCCATTATTACACCTCCAATTATTCCCAGAGTCCCATGAAGAGATCCGCTAATTCATCAATGATCATGACATTGATATTCACGATATTTTCCCGGAACTCTTTAATCAAGTTCGTAAACGTATTACCTTTCAGGCCTACAATGTGTTCAACATAGCCGTCAACTGTCTTGACCTTCCCGGTAGTAGCCGTCGCCACGGTTTCGTCAATCACTTTTGTGCGTGCGTCCGTTGTTTTGTCCGCTCTTGTTGTTCCTGTGGTTTCCTTTGCCGTGCCTGTTGTCGCGTCGTCAATTGAATTAGTAGTGTTAAGTGTACGTGTATTTGAATCAGTTCCGGAAGTGTTCCCCGAGTTCGTCTGTTGCCTTGCGTCGGTTAAGTAATCATGCTTTTCGACGGCCTGAACAAATACGCCGCCCTGCGGAGTATCGCTGTGAAGATCCAGTGCCGAACCGCTCGACGTGCCACTATTTGTTCCGTCGTCCTTGATTGTTCCGGTGTCGGTCGTCGTGCGTTTGTCTGTTCCGCTCGTCGTAAGATCGCGTGATCCGTCAACTTTTCGCGTGTAGTCCTGCGTGTTGGTGTCAGTGTTGTTCGCGTCAGTGTCTTTTGTCTTGTTTTCCGTGCTATCTGTGTTCTTGTCGCGATTGCTTGTCGTGCTGTAGTCTACATTCTTCAAAATGTCAAAATCTAACAATACTGTCCTATAGAGTTCGTCGTAAACCGGAATGATTTCCGTCATCTTCGTGTTCAGACGGTACCGCCAGAGTCCATAGGTTTCTGATCCGATTTCGTCGAAATAGTAGTGCGCCAGAATCGCATGGTACAGCTGTTCGAGATATTCGCCGGTGAAATACTTACAGCGTCCCTTTATTCTAGCTTTGTCGAATATAACGGGAATCGCCTTGTCAATCGTCGCGTCAATCTGTGAGCCGTCGACCGAATCAGTAAGCCCCGTCAGCGATTCACATAAAAACCGGACTTCCGTTGTAAACTTACTCATTCGTTTCAAGCCCTCCTGCGCCGACGTCCTCTTCGATTTCAAACGATTCCAGAGTTTCAGCTCTGAACTTCACGTTGACATTCAGCCCGAACATTGCATTGATCTGCTTCGCCGCTTCCTGCCGCATAGCCAAACGTGAATATCTCATCGCGAAAGTGGATCCCTGTGACGCTGACATTTCAGCAGAAACAAGACGTTCGCGCTTTTCGCTTGCCGCGCCTTGTACACCGAGGTACTTTAACGCTTCTGCATATAACGCTTGCTCGACTGCAAGCATCTGCGGAGCAACAAGCGGAGCTTGCGTGTTTATCACTTTCAGCGAATCAGCGTCGAGCTGACCTTCCTTCGCAAATACGGCGGGTTCATTGCCTTCATATTTCATGTAAAGGTTTTTCAGTGTCAGTTCCTGATTTCTGCTACAAGTGACAAGCAACGGCGTTTTCATCGCCTTGCAATTGATTATCGCTGTTCGATGTATGTCATAGATATCCATCGCGAACGACTTCATGACCGGGAACGACGGTTCACGCATGAAATTGTTCCATATTATAACGGAATCCGCGGGTGAACGACGACCGCGAATCTCATTCGCTGTGGTGTAATAGTTCCGCTCGGTCGGTGTGTCGTAAATCCCCATCTGTCCCGATAGCGCGACGCGCGCGACTGCGAATCCATCAGCGTCTTCATCACGAAAGAAGAGAATCTTTCCTTCGCGGTAGAGAATCGTTTCAAGGAATCGTGCGTCTACTGTGTCAGGAAGGTTTTCCCACTCGAACATCGAGACGGCGATTTCCGAAAGCTGATTCAGCGTCCGGAACATCGTCCATTTATTTTGAGCGGCGGCCGACCAGAAGTCGTCGTCGTTTATGACTTTTCGTACTCTGCCCATGTTCAACCTCCTGTCGGTGAATTGTCTTGCGTGTAGTCGCCGAAAGTAGCGGAGTTGTGCCAGAAGGTAATTCCGCGCTCGAACTTTGATTTGATTTCTTCAAGATCAGCAAGGGGAATTTGCCCGCCTATTTCGGTATCGCCTGTTTGAATGAAATCCCAGACGGTTCGATTGTGTAACGTCGGAACTTTGGAAGTCATAACTTTATATCCGCACCTGTCAAAAAAGTCGTCTGCTACTTTAGCATATTCCGGAAGAATGCACATTGTGTTGAAATCAATTCCATAATCAAAGTTTGCCAATTGCAGATCGCCAGTTCCGGAATGTAACGCCACTTCTGAAGGCATCACCTGCATATCCGCTTTTTGAGCGTGATAACTAGAATACACCTCTGCCACGCTTAATCCAGTTTTAACTGCTGCCACGCCGATCGCAATTGCCGCACCCGCTGCTGCGGGAGCGATAGCACTGCGTCCTGCGGCAACAGCACCCGCTGTAGTTGTCGCAGTGGAGTTGTTGAATGCTTTAACATACTGGCTTTGTAAACCCACCAATGCATTCGCGGACTGGCCGCCCACGCCTATAACAGCATTAGCCACTGCCCATCCTTCATTTGTTCTGATTGTGTTTTTGTTTAATGCGAACCACGTATCATAAACAGAATAATTGAATCCGGCTATCGGCAGACCTTTCAATACAACTCCAACATCAAAATTTACTGGTTTAGCGTCGTTCAAGTAATTTCGCGGCGCGGCGGCAATATCGCCCTGCGGCGAGAACGCACCATAGATCATAAATCGAATTGAATCCGGATTAGCGAAATATTCATACCGATATTGAGCGACGGTACCGTCTGTAGTTGTAGCGCATAGAAAACAATAGGGGTAAGTTAGCAGTTTCTTATTACGAGGTTCATAGCCACCGAGCGTCGTTGGGCGTGAATCGACCGTTTTGTTAACGGAAGTTTCATCCGCTATAAAGTAGGTGTCCGTTCCGTGCGAGATTAAGTCACTCGGATAAGGAAAAACCCATTTAATACCAGATGTTTTTCCGGCTGTGTTAATCTGATTCAGGCGAGTGCTCCAGCCAACGCCTGTCCTGCATCCGTATATTTGATATTCCCGTAGCTGTCCCGCAATGTAATTTGTTGGCGTGGTTAAATCATCAAAATTGTTGTTTGTAATGTCGATTGTTGCACCTACTAGCCATTCAAGACCACTTCGCCATTGTGTTACTGCTGTTGGCTTGTATTGACCTAATGCTATTGGTTCGTCAAGCAAATATTCGCCTGGTTCGTCTGTAGGTGTAGTTTCGCGAATAATCAAACAGTTACCTAGTTCCCAATCAAACATCCACGTCTGAAGAACGTCAAGCGTAAAATAAACATCGGTAAGCCCTTCGTTTACGTACTCACAGCCAGTAACATAAGCGTAAAACCACTTGTTCGCATGAGCGAAATTTTGGTAGCACATATAATTAAAATATATGCAAGACTCGTAAGGTATATCGACGCGAATTACGCCAGGCTGTTTTCGCTGAAAGCTGTATTTGTCGCGTGTGTATTCCGCGATTCCGGTAAAGTATGCTGTCTGCGCTTCGCGGCTTTCGAAAAGAATCGTGTGGTCGAGGTTCTGCGTCAGCGGACAATTCCGAATGAATTTAACATTTGTATTCGGCGCGACGTACATATAGGTTATGCGGCCGACGTGATTTTGTCGGCCGCTTCTCCTTTCTACAAATTACGCATTCGGACCCGAGATCGTGCATGTAGCAGTCTTCGACGGGTCGAAAGTCGATTTCACAGTGATCGTGACGGTCTCCTTCACCGCGAGTTTGGTGATGACCTTAACGCGTCCTGCCTTGTTGACTGTGACTTTCGCCGAGGACGAAACATAGTCAACGGTTGTCGGAGCGAATCCGGTGGTAGTGACGTTCGGCGTCAGGCCGAATTCAGTGCCAGCGGCCGGATCTGCGACGGCCGACGGCGTGACGGTGACAGCGGTAACGCCCGGCGCGGTCGGCGTGAACACGGCGGAGTTCGCGAACGGTGAGATGCTGAAAGTCTTCCAGAGGTGGAGGAAGTAGTTCCAGTAAAGTCCTTTACCGTTGTACTGTTCCGTGAACTGGATAAGGTTGTCATATATTGCGAGGAAATCGCGGTCGATAAGAACGGCCGGAACAGTGTCGAGCTTTGCGAGATCGTCTGCGGAAATCTCTTCGTAAGTCGGATCGCCCTCAAAGATTTCGCCGAGTCGAGCAGTGTCGAGTTCGCCGAACGAGTCGACGAGAATCCTACGGCCTACAAATTCGGCTTTGTCCATGTTGAACGCCGACGCGAGAACGTTGACGTCCATGCTAGCGTCGAAATCGGTGTTGACGATAATATACTGTTCGTCAGGCCGCGAGAGCTGAGGAACGGCGGCCATGTTATACTTCGCCGACATAAAGCGGAATCCGTTCGAAATCTGCTTGATTTTCGTGACGATTTCCTTTGCGTTATCGGAAGATACGGCGGCAATCTGAATCGGGGTCAGGTGTCCGGCGAGAATGTGCTGTGCGAGAAGATACTTCATCACGAGGAACTCATCATACTCGGCAGACGTGTAGATAGATTCGACGAGCTTAGAAATAAGCGAGGTCACACCGTCCCATGAGAGGAAAGCCGTGCGGAGATCGTCGTTCTGGATCGTCATCGGGTAGAGCTTCTTGTAGTTAATAACTCGGAAGGTAGTCCGGACATCGGGAACATTGCGCTTAAAAAGCGTGGTCTCTGCGTCCGAGGGGTCATAATTTTCAACCTTGCACAGATTGATGAAAATTTCCTCTTCGGTTTCGCCGAATTCCATCATACCGCGCTTCAGGACTGCCCACGGATTCTGGTAGGATTTAGAAGTGTAGATTACACGTCCGATTCTGTTGACAAGTGCGTTCAGAAATTCATTCTGGAGCTGAGGGTTGTCACAGATAATCGCGCCGATAGTACGGACGGATTCAGGATCGGAAGTCGCGACGGGAACATAATTCTGGAAGTTTATGGTGGCAGAATTACGGATCGCGTTAAGAACGTCAACCGACGAGTTCGTCAGTGTGACTATTTTTGGCTTAACGGGCATTTAATTCATCTCCTTAAAGATATCGTTGAAAGTTGTGTTGCATCCGTTCGTCTGTTCATCACTCGGTGTGGTCGGAGGGGGTTCGGGGTCGTTTGACCCGGTACCGAAAAATCTGTCGCGGTAGCGTTTTCTCCACGAGGTTTCAGTGTCCGACGCTTTTTGTTCGGCCGCCGTCGCGCGTGTGGAAAGATCGTTGATTGTGTCGGTAAGATCTCCAATCAGTTCGAGAGTTGAATCATCGTTCGCGGTTATGCGTTCGTTGATTAGGTTTGTGATTTCTTCTCGTGTGCGTATTGCCAATGATTTCATCTCCTTTACTATTGTAATTATACCATAGATTTTCGAAAATGTCAAGGAAAAAGTCTTGACATTTTCGAAAGTTTGTGGTATAATATTATAAAGAGGTGAAAATCATGGAGTATTACGACGGAACAAAGCTGTTGTCTATGAAAGATATCAACGGCGAAACACCGGAAATCTATTTGTGTACTTCGAACAGAAGTGCCGGAAAGACGACATACTTTGCTAGATATTTTGTCAATAGGTTTTTGAAGAATGGTGAGAAGTTCGGACTGCTTTATCGTTGGTCAGAAGAACTGAACAACGTCGCCGCGAAATTCTTCAACGACATCGGGTCACTTTTCTTTCAGGGTTATGAAATGGAAGGTGTGAACCGCGAGAAGGGCGCATACGTCGAGCTTTTCTTGAACGGTGAGTCGTGCGGTTATGCTTTCGCACTGAACGCCGCTGATAAAATCAAAAAATTCTCTCATCTGCTTTCACAGTGCCGGAGAATTTTGTTCGACGAATTTCAATCTGAGTGCGCGAAATACTGCCCGAACGAGGTCGACAAGTTCGTCTCGATTCACACTTCGCTTGCGCGCGGCGGCGGAAAACAGTGTCGATATCTTCCGGTTTTTATGCTGTCGAATCTGGTGTCCCTGCTGAACCCATATTATACAGCGTTCGGAATCTCACAACGATTGAGGTCAGACACGAAATTTCTTCGCGGTGAGGGATTTGTCCTTGAGCAGGGATTCAATGAGTCGGCCGCAAATGCACAGAAGAATTCAGCTTTCAATCGCGCTTTCGTCGCTAACAGACAAATTGACTACTTGACGCAAATGGTTTACCTTAACGATAGTACGGCGTTTGTAGAAACTCCTGCCGGAAGATCGCGTTATATCGCGACGCTGAAATACAAAGGGAAATCGTTTGGAATCCGCGAATATCCAGATCTCGGAATTGCCTATTGTACGACAAAGGCCGATGAAAGCTATCCGGAGAGACTTTCGGTGACGACGGCCGACCATAATATCAATTATGTTATGCTTAACAGTATGAAGTATTTAGTTCTACAGCTTCGTTCGTATTTCGAGCATGGAGTTTTCAGGTTTCAGAATCTGGAAGCAAAAGAGGCTTTAATGGTCGCTGTCAGTTACTAATATGCGTATCACGTTGTCCGTCTGGATTCAAGTGCGGCGGGTTGCACACTGTGAAAAGTGCCGACGCGCTTGCCGAAATGCAAACGGAACTTCCAGCTCTCAACGATTTGATATAGCCCCCAGAAAGAATATTTCCGGGGGCGGTTTTATAGGTCTTCGAGTGAGACTTCGACCGAGGGAGCGCGGAGTTCAAACGCTGTTTTCGTCAGTACTACTCCACCGGGCATTCGACGGGGAACGAGCTTGCCGGGAATTATTAGCCCGTTTTTGAAGTCGGTTATTTCACGATGTGTTTTCGCAAAACTGATTTCTTCGGGACTCCAATGACTGTCGATTTCTGGGTCGGTGTCGAGGGACGCGAGAAAGAGGTTTTTACAGTATTCAGGGAGTCCCGCGCATTTGATTTCCCAGTGCGGGTTGTCGATTGGTTCTTGGTCTTCGTGCGTGATGTGTTCGGCGTAAGTTTTTTGACGCACGAACAAAGCGTCGTCCCAGTTACTTTCGAGCTTCCAGTGGCAGAACGCAGTCGGGTGAACGGGAACACCGACGATTTCGTTAGGTTGGAGATCGAGGTGAAGCGAATCGGTATCTGCATAGATAAAGCCGGGTTTATCCTTTCCGTGAAAATTTTTCTGCGCGGCGCGGATCGTGAAATTTCGAGCGTATGAAGTGATCGCCGCGCCGACTGGAATGTAGACGGTTTCTTTCGAATGGTCTTCGATATTTGTAAAGTGGAGGGTATTGTCTTCGCCGGTTCGAGCGTACTTGAATGAAGAGTCCGAGGAAGTCGCACATTTACCGTAGAGGTTGTTAAGGAAAAGTTTTGCTATTTGTCGAATTGCGCCCTTACTGTGTTCCTTGATTTCGCGGTATTTGTTGATATAATCGTCGAAAATTCCGACTTCGGAACGGAAATAACAACCGTCGAGAATCTCGGTGTCGTATAGGTCGTAATGTTCGAGCAATAGCTGATAGTCAGTGCACGTCAGGGTCAGAGTGACGACGGCGGGACAGTCCTTGCCGTCTTTGATATAGTGGTCGTAATACTTGCCGTAGTGAAGTATATCCGAGGTTTCGAGGGATTCAGTGCCACGATACATCGGGTTTCCTTTGATCTGGATGAACGGAAGATAGCCGGGTTTGATTCTGAAACGGATTCTCAGACGAATGAAGAAGTAGTAATCGTCTTTGAATCTTCCGGTCAACTTCTCTGGAATTTCACCTTTCCAGAAGTAAGGTTTTCCGACTGGATAACGCGAGCCGGATTCGGAGTGCATGACCGAGGGATAAAGGCTGTTGACGTCGGCCGTTGTGCCGTTGTGGAAAAGTTTGTTTTCCTTGCCTTTGACGAGGTAGCACCAGCCGCCACGATAAGCGTGACGTATATATGCGTCGGCGTTGGATTCGTCGTATAAGTCGGGGTCGATAGTGACTTCGGACATGTTCGGAAAGACGTCACGAAATTCCCGGAAGTCATCGGAAAGAATGTGCTTGAACTCAGCCATGCAACACGAGCCGATTGTCAGTTTGTCGTGGCCTTGTGAGTACATGATTTCGAGAGCTTCTTTAATAACGAGGACGTCGTTCGCGATGTAAGCCTTTTCATCTGGCGTGATTATGCCGTTTGCGTGCCGTTCGCCTTCGTACTCTATTTCCAGTTTCTGGTGTTTGGTTTTGAAGTCTTTTCCGATTTTGCGGAGTGCAAAGGGAAGAAGTTTTAAGCTGTCGCGTATCTCGATTGTGTGGTTGAATTTGCGAATGTGGATCGAGTACCATTGACCGAGACGGCCGATACTGTAGACGTACATATTATTAGGGATTTTCCAGTTATCGAAAAATGTAACGTCAGTGTCGGATATCTCGACGCTTGCGGGTTTGAAATCGGTTTGATACATTAAATACCAAAGAATGAAGTTGCCGTCGAATTTCAGGTTGTGGAAGTAAACGACGAGGTTGTCATATCTAGCTAGTTCACATATATTATCAAACCATTTGCTTATAGAATTGTGTATTGTGACGTTCTCGGTATACATTTCGACTGTTGCCGCCGCCCAGACTTCGGTTGACGTCTGGTTTTCGTAAACCGAGGTTTCAAAGTCACAGATAAAAACGCGCGGCGGCTTTTCCTGCCGCTTCATGTGTCATAATCTTCGTGATTCTGGAGTTGTTCCCTAGCATCTTCCCATTTTTCAACCTCACGCTGTCGCGTCTGTTCATCGACAATACCCGCTTCCGCGAAAGCGTTGTAAAGTTTCTCCATTGCTGATGAAAACGCTTGACCGTTGTAAAATACTTTTTCTTCGAACAGGTCTCCTGTTTCCTGCATGAGATCATAGAGGATCTTCGCGACTCGGTCAGTACCGAACTTGTTGATCGCGTCGCGGAGAGCGTTCAGCAGTTCTTGTCCACGTGCGGCGACTTCCTGATAGTCGGGATGTGTGTACTGTGCATAGCGTGCGCCCATACCGAGAGTGCGCATGAGGACGTAATCATTCCAGACGGGAGGGTGATCGGCTCGGGAGGATCGAGGGAAATATTGTGGTTCCTCTTCCTTATCGAGTTCTTCGTCTTCAGGTTCTTCCGGTTCGAGTGTCGCGCCTTCGGAAGTGGAAGGCCGACCGGGATAGGGGATCGGTTCGGGTGTAGGCTTTTGTGACTTCCGCTTGCGCTTAGGTTTTTCCTTGATCGGTTCGCCCGCCGCTTTAGCGACCTTCAAACCAGTTGAAGAAATTTCGGAAAGGACTTCGCCTTCGGACGAAATCTGCATTCCGGTTTCATATAACTTTTCGGCATAAAGACGATTCAGACGTTCAATATCCGTCATGTGCGGATTGAAGTCGGAAGTTAACTCCTTGAACTGATAGTTGAAAACATAGCCCTTTGACTCTGCTGTACGCATACGCGCGACTGCATTTTTACGCGCACGGCTGTACATTTCGCGGAGTTCGCGTTGGTGAGCGTTATAAGTGCGCTTCTTTTTCTTGATTCGTTTGGTTGCCATGGTTTGTTCCTTTCGATAAATAAAGCCGCCCGAGGGGAGTTCGGGCGGCGAATGTTGCCCTTAGTTAGGCAATGGAAACGGTGATGAACTTTTTGCCCTGATAATTCTTGCTGTCTACAGTGTAGATCGCAAGCGGGACGGTGTGCGGGTCGATTCCGACTTCCTTAAGGCCGTCGAGGATCTCGGTGAGAGCGGAACGGAAAGACTCAGAGGAAGTGCGGTAGCGGACGCCGGTTTCACTGTCTTCGATGACAGTGCAAGAGTAGTCGTTGGAGTTCTTACTCTTGGGGTTGTGAACGTCGACGGTGAAGATCAGCGAGGGGGTGAGAGTGAGACGCCCGTTGTTCGCGGGATCGGTGAGTTCCTTGTCGAGCGCGGCGGTGTTCGAGAGATCGCGGTACTTGACCTGTTCGAGCGGGGTAAGATCGCGAGACGAGAAGGTGATTTTTGAGGTGTAGTTTTCAGTGTTCATTTGATATTCTCCTTGTTTGGTTAGTTGGTTTTTCCGCTGTTGATACGATTGTCGATTTCCGACCATTCGGCAATCGTGAAGGGTTCGACCACGTCGTACTGATGTTCACAGATTGCGGCGAATTCTTCTTCGTCACACGTGAAGATCGCGCGACGCCCGGCCGCACATTTGACCCGAAGGAAGTGCAAACCTTTAGTTTTGCAGTCGGCGCGGGCTTTGGTTGTCGCGAGTATTTTCGATACGTCCTTGTAGGTCGAAATATGGAAGTCACACGATTCGAGCTTGACTTTACCATGGTCAGACGCAAGGTAATCAATTGTGACTTCGTACATATACTTGCTAATCACATTGTTTTTCCTTCTTTCTTTTGATTTTGTTGGTGTTTGTAGTACTGGTGTTGTTACTTTGCTTGCCAAAATATATACTACTTGTGCTAGCGGCGGGATTCGAACCCGCGATTTTACCGGATAAACATTCAACACCGTGTGGCTTGCCTACTGCCGATTATCGCTAGCATACGTGCGCGTCGTGAAAGGTACAAAGCGACGCGCATGAGGGAAAAATAAAACCATGGCACCGTCAAGGGGTTTCCCACTTGACATATATATTATACCATATTCAGCAAAGGAATACAAGGTATGAAATGTGAATTGTTTATGAATTTGGATTCACATAAGGTAATTTGTCGTTACGTTTTCCGTGTACGTACACGGTTACGACACGATTTAATATTTTGTTAATAAACTAATGGA
>OJAW01001539.1_pt1 | contig 13085 bp, 9 predicted proteins | sample 1589151 | NCBI WGS metagenome assembly OJAW01 (sample SAMN03283290) | human gut metagenome | biome: human-associated habitat; material: feces | host: Homo sapiens | place: Peru | collected 2012 | reverse complement strand
CGTACTTTATCTGGACTTATACCCATTTTTTTAGCAAGTTCTTCATCAGTTGGTTCACGGTTAAGTTCTAAAGTTAACTGTCTTTGAATCCTAGCCATCTTATTGATAGTTTCAACCATATGTACGGGAACTCTAATAGTTCTAGCTTGATCAGCTAAGGCTCTTGTTATTGCTTGTCTAATCCACCAGGTTGCATATGTACTAAATTTATAACCCTTATCATAGTCAAACTTTTCAACGGCTTTCATTAAGCCAATATTACCTTCTTGAATTAAATCTAAGAATAATAAGCCTCTTCCTACATAACGTTTAGCTATTGATACTACTAGACGTAAGTTAGATTCAGCTAAGATATTTTTGGCTTCTTCATCACCATTAGCTACTCTAATAGATAAATCTGCCTCTTCTTCTGGACTAAGCAAACTAATACGCCCTATCTCTTTTAAATACATTCTTACTGGGTCATTAATATTAATATCTTTAGTTAAATCTTCATCAGTTAAAAGTTCTACTTCTTCTTCTTTAACATTTTCTGGACCAGCTGTTTCGCCACTATTATTTTCCTCACCAGTAACTACAGTAATACCATTTTCTATAAATAGATTATATAATTCATCTAAAGCATCACTGTCAATGTCTAAACCTTTTAGGGCATCTGCTAATTGTTCAAAAGTAATAAATCCTTCTTTTTTCCCTAATACAAGTAATTCTTCCTTTCTTTCGTCAAATGTTTTGACTTCGTTAATTTTCTTCATACTCTTCACTCCCTCGTTTTATTTTGATTATTAAATCATTAATTTTTTCTTTCTCATTGATATCTGTTATTTTCTTTATTTCCTCTTTTAATTCTTTGATCTTTTCTTCATTATCCCAATTTTTGATATATTTAATAAGCATTTCAAAGTCATCAGGACTATAATCTTCAATACTTAATATTTTTAAGATTAGGTCACTATAAGGATAACTTTCAGTATATGATATAAAATCAGCTACATTAAATGCATTATGTAATTTATAGTACGCTAGAATGTCATTAGCAATAAGCCGATAAGTTTTATCTGGAATGTAGCCTAATCTTTTTTCGTATAACTTTATGTATTTAGGATCGCTCATCATAATATTAATCAGTGCCTCAGCACTTTTCTCATTACGGCTTAATTTTCTTTTATTTATTTTTACTGGGATTATTTTAACTGGTTCTTTCTTAATAAGCTTGCTTTCTAATAATTTCTTATCTAAATTGTACTCACTTGCTAGTTTACTAATGGTAACACTCTTTAAAATATCATCATCACTCTTATTAAGCTCATCAATAACTGAATTAATGTAGTTAGCAAGCTCATCAGCTTTATTTAAGTTACTTTCACTCTTAAGCATGTTCATCTTAAAGTCAAAGTATGTTACTGCATTATTAATCGCATCACGATAAGCATCAACACCATATTTTAAAATGTAACTATCTGGATCTTTTTCTCCAGACAACCTCACAACCATAACTTCTAGATTATTTTTAATAAGAGCTTCACCATTTGCTAAAGTACTTTTTTCTCCTGCTTTATCATTATCCATACACAAGATAACTTTAGCATTAAGTCTTTTAAGTAGTTTAATATGTTCATCAGTTAAAGCTGTTCCCAGAGAAGCACAAACGTATTTTATTCCAGATGAGTAAACTCTAATTGCATCCATCTGGCCTTCAACTAATATAACTTTTTTCTCTTTAGATGCTTCTGTTTTGCATTTATCATAGTTAAACAAGATATTACCTTTTTTAAAGATAACGTTTTCTCTTGAGTTTATATATTTACTATCTGACTCGCCATTAAAGATTCTTGCTGAGAAAGCAACGGGCTCTCCTTTATCATTATTTATTGGAAAAGTAATTCTTCCTCTAAATAAATCTAAGAGACCAGTACTTCCAAAACTTGCTAGGGATACATCAATAATTTCTTTATCACTATATCCTTTACTTTTGAGTAACTTACTTAAATTGTTATCATTAGAAGCAAATCCTATATTAAATTCTTCAATTGTTTTTTCATCTAGGTGTCGCTCATTAATTAAATATTCTCTGGCTGCATCTCCACTAATACCATTTAAGTTATTAACAAAGTACTTACTGGCAAGACTCGTCATATCATAATACTTTTGATTAACTCTATTTTCATTGATGTTTATGTTTATATTATAACCTATTTTATCAGCAATTATTTTAACTGCTTCTATGAAGGAAACGTTTTCGTAGTTTTGAACGAAACTGAAGACATTACCACTTGCTCCACATACAAAGCAGGTATATATTTGTTTATCTGGTGATACACTCATACTAGGGTTGTGATCGTTATGAAATGGACATATCCCAAAATAATTTTTACCTTTAGCCTCTAATTTAATATAAGAACCAATTATAGAGACAATATCAGCATTACTTCTAATATTATTTATATCTTCTTCTGCAATCCTTGCCACATATATCACCTTAAATAAACCCTCTATATATTATTTATTACCCATAACATGCCTATTTCCTTTATTTTTTTGACAAAAATTGCAAATTTTCGCATTTTTTCATAAAAAAACTACCATTTAGGTAGAATTTTACTTTATTTTAATAGTTTATCAATATATTTATGCATGATACTTGTTAAGAATATTGCACTAATTACTGCAAGTGATGGAAAGCTAAATGATAAAATAAACATTAAGATTCCTAAAATTAATGCATAACATATTCTTCCTCTTTTAGTATATGAACTAGTAGTTCCCATTGTGCTTACAAACACTAAACTAAAGATAGTTCCATTAGAAAGTAATCTAACAAACAAGCTATTAATATCACCAATAAAACTTAAATAAATAACCATTAAGATGCTATAAATAAGAAAACTATATAAAGGTATTTCTTTTTTATAAAAGTCTTTAGTAGATAAATAAAGATAACTTGCAAGAGATAGAAGTGTACATGATGCATTAAGCCCTGCACTACCCTTTCCAAGTAAGTAATCTAGTCCATCTAAATTGGTATTGCTATTTATAACTAAATTTAAATAACTGGTTTCATAAAAATTATTTATTAAAATAACAATTAATGCTATGACACATACTATATTTACATTATTCTTATTAATCTTCTTATAAATGAATAATGATATAAAACATATAAGGCTAAAAACAATTATACTTGTATTTGGAAATACTAGTGAAGCACTAAGAAGCCCATAAAATGGATAAAAACTTGTTAATGGTTTTTTCTTTTCTAAGATAATACTTACAAAAGCTCCAGAGGCAAAACCAACTAAATCTAATATTAATGGATGAAGTATATATATGCCATCATAACTTTTAATTCCATTCTTATAAAATCCAAATATTAAAAGAGGAATAATACTTATATAAAGATAACTAATTATTTTTTTTATGTTTGTCTCTTCTCTTACAAAAGTACTCATTTTACTACCTCTCTTTTACTAGGACACATGTATGTACATAAACCACATTTAATACATTTATCCATTTTATAATTAAGTAAAGGATCACACCCCATCGGACAGACCATATTACATAAGCCACAGTTAATACAATCTTCTTCTTTAATATTAGTTTTATCTATTAAAAAGATACTTCTTACTTTTGGTGTTACAACACCATCAAGGTTCTTTATTTCATATCCACTCATTAAGCCATTAATTATAACTTTTTTATCATCAAACATACCATAATATCTATTAATAATATCTTTAAAAGAAGAACTGTTTTTAACGTGAAAACTTTTTCCCTTAGCTCCAGGCACTTTAATATAGATATAAGTCTTATCACTGGGTCTTCTTTTCTTAAGAGCATGATATATTTCCATAATTTCACTTACGCTTAAAAAGCAAATACCCTTATCCATCTTATTATTACTTACAAGTTCTTTAACTAAAATATCTTTAAAACCTAATGGATACTCTGAAGGCATGAGCCTTAAATCAATATTAGGATAAGTACCAATGTAATTAACTAAAGAGCTTACTACGTCTGAATCACCACTATTTACAGTTAAGAAACATTTATGAAAATCAAAAATACTAATTAAAGCATCAATACACTCAAGTAAATTATCCGTATTCTCACAAATAATACTAGAACAAACATGTTCAAATGGATCTTTATCAAACCCACTGATTATGAGTGTTTCTCCATTGATAGATTCACTTATATCAGTATAACTTTTAATTAAGCTAGATGCTTCTAATTTATCATAAAGTCTTAAATTACGTTTACTATATGTAATATTTCTTTTTCTTTCTTCAAAATCGTTTTCAATAACAATACAAGGCCTATATTCACTATCACATATCATCCTAGTAGCACCTTTAATTTCTCCACTAACTGGACTATAAATGGTATTATTATCACTTTTTAAAATAGCATCATTAAAGCACACTTTATCTCCATCTTTGATGCATAGCCTATAACTCTTATCATATGGTACGTATACTAAATCAGGGTCTAAAAATTCACATAAAGTACTTTCAAAATCATTATCTTTTATATTAACAAACTTTCCCAAGCTTATTCACCTCTAATATAATATTATTTTACTAGAATTATAAAGAAAAGTCTATCTATAAAAATTATCTCAAAGGAAAAAGCCAACTAAGTGACTTAATTTACAATGTAAGGCTCTTCTGATGTACCAGTTCCACCTGAAATTGTAGTTGATGATGTTAAAGCTATTGCTGGTCTTATACGTGCCCCCATAACAACCGGATCACAATCATCACCTGTAGAAATACGATTATTGTTTATTACAGACATGCAGGCGTCAGCTCCAGTAAACCAAGTAGGAGTCAATGACCAATATTTTATACCGCCAGTATTTTCCCATAAATAATTATATTCACCATTATAGTAACTATAATTACCAGCAAATATAACCTCGTCCATTGTTAAAAGGCCAATCTTATAATCTAATGCCCCGTTCCCATTTGTTGTATCACTTACCGTAAATTTAGATAAATTACCACCATTATTATCATTTGGGCACTTTAAAGATGGCTTTAAATTATCTGAAGAGGATGCTAATCCCATCATTAATCGAGGAGTAGCACTATATGTATTTGTATTTGTTCCATAACCAAAATTAGTCTCATTTTTACTAACGAATGGAAAATTTATTGTAGTATCAGTTACAACGCTTTTATCATTACACCATATTACATCAGCAAGTTTATCTTCGTATGACGCTAAATTATTTTTATACCAGGTTTCTAAATTAGTTAGCAAAGAACTTTTATTTATATTAGCTTGAGCTTCTGCATAACTACTAGCCCCTGCTGCGCCATACATAAATCCTACATATGTATTATCATCACCACTTGTATTAAATACAGTGCGGGCTGATGTGTCAGAAAATTTAGCAAATGCACCTGTATTAAGATTATTTAAAGATGAGCAGGGATTACTTACCCCATTAAGATTATTATTATGTAATACTAGTTTGACAGAGCCATCCCCAGTTATTCTAACGATTCTCCAGCACATATTAGCAAACTGCACATAATTATTTTTAACAGTGCCTCTAAAGTAATAACTCGTTCCATAATCATCCTCTGTACTTGCAAGTAGTGCTTCTGTAATATTTTTATTCGAGGTTATTTCTTTATATACAAAACTATCTTGTGTTGCGCTTACTACATAATACACACTACTTAAATTAGTTGTAGTTTTCATTGTTCCAGCAGTGTTTGAGCCAGAACTAAATAAAGAACTATTTGGTAAATATTTGCCAACTAAACTAGAATATGAATTAGCATATGTGTCACTTGTTACAGCTGTTCCAGTTAGATTAAATCCTGTTCCATTTGCTTCATATCCTGTTCCATATGTAACATAATATGACTGATATGTTGAAGATACACTTTCAGTTTTCGTATATAATATATCATCTTTTGTATAAGCACTTGGTTCAATTCCAGGTGTTGTAAGCGGTGTCTTAACTTCATTATTTGCAAGTATAGTTTCTGCAAATGTTGGTTGATTTGGCTCAGTTACAATAACCACTTGATTTAGATATATCATGCCAGCTGCTTGTTCTTTTGTTGTATCGTAATCTATCCATAGTCTTAAATCAAATTCTTTGCTTCCATTAGGTGCTAAAGTAACTTCTTTTACTATAAATCCATTATCCTTGTTTTCTAATACTTTAGTAGATTGGTTGCCAACAATTAAAGACTCTCCATCAGTAGTATCTTTGCTTGATACATTTGCTTTAATATATTTACTTAAAATATAGTTAGCTGTCCCCTCTTTTAAAGGATCAATTGTAATATACACTTTAACATAATTATCACAGTTGTTTGTTACTTTAAAGGTAAAAGGTGTTTTCTTCATACCATTTTCGTCTGATATTGGAAACTCATTTTCTAAATTTAATGCGCTATTTTCTTCAGTAAGTGTTGATGTAAAACATGATAATGCAGTCATGGAGTTATTATCTGCTTGTCTTAAATACATTGTAAAAAAGGCATATGATACTCCGATAATACAGATTACTGATACTAATAAACTAATATAAATCTTTCTTTTATTTTTTTCTTTTTCAAGTTCGCCCATTTTATTCTCCTATCCTAGATAATATTATAAAATAATGTGAAATAAATTTCAACAAAAAAATTAGGCACTTAACCTAATTTTCTGTGTATGAACAACTAGAACATTTAATCTTTTTATTCTTTTCTGTAAGCATTGCTCCACATTCAGGACAAGACTTTCCAGTTGGTTTATCCCAATATGCCATTTTACATTTTGGGTAGTTATCGCATCCATAGAAGACTTTGCCTCTTTTAGAATGTTTTTCGACTATGTTACCATCACATGCAGGGCATTTACATATTGTACTTGTTTCTTTTGGTTTAATGTATTTACATGTTGGATAGTTAGAGCATGCAGTAAATTCTCCGTATTTACCAGTTCTTATTACAAGTGGTGCTCCACACTCTGGGCAGGTTTCACCAGTTTCTTCGGCTTCTTTTTTCTCCATTTCATTAAAGGCTTTTTTTACTAAAGGTTCGAATTCATTATAGAATGATTTAAGTACTTTGATGTTATCTTCTTTAGCATTTGCTATTTCATCTAAGTCATTTTCCATGTTTGCAGTATATTTAACATTTATAATATTTGAGAAGAACTCTTGTAATTTATCTGTAGTTTCAATACCAATATCTGTTGGATAGAACTTCTTATCTTGAACTTTAACGTAACTTCTTTCTTTGATTGTTTCCATTATTTTAGCGTATGTTGATGGTCTACCAATACCTAGAGCTTCTAGTTCTTTAATAAGAGTGCTTTCGGTAAATCTTGGTGCTGGTTTAGTAAAATGCTGTTCTTTTACAATATCTTCTGAGACGATTACTTTTGTTTTGTAATCACTAAAGTCTGGCAAGATAACTTCTTCACTATCCATGTATTTGTTATATGCTTTTAAGAATCCGTCAAATGTTATTACTTGACCAGTTGCTTTAAATAGATAGCCATTGTTTTCTAAATTTATAACTGTTGCTAGTACTTTAGCATTAGCCATTAAACTTGCTAAGGCTCTATAGTAGATAATTGAGTATACTTTAAGTTCATCTGGTGTTAGGTATTCTTTTATAGAGTCTGGCGTTCTGGTAATGGATGTTGGTCTGATTGCTTCGTGTGCATCTTGGACATTTTCTTTGGTTTTACTAACCTTTACGTGGCCTACGTAGTCATCACCATAAGTTTTCCTAATATATGAATATGTATCTTTAACAAACACCTCTGATAATCTTGTACTATCTGTTCTCATGTAAGTGATTAAACCGACAGTTTCTGTTCCGATATCAACACTTTCGTATAGTTTTTGGGCTATTTTCATAGTTTTACTAGCACCAAAGTTATATTTATTAGCACATGCCTGTTGAAGCGTACTTGTTGTAAAGGGCATTACACCTTTCTTTTCTTTTTCTTTCTTATCAATGCTTTCAATATTAAAACTTTTTGATAGTTTAGCTAGAATTTCATCAGCTTCGACTTCACTTTTTACATCAATTTTTCTACCATGATATTTTTCAAGGTCTGCTTTAAAATCTTTAAAATCTGCGGTAATAGTCCAATATTCTTCTGGAATAAATGCTTCAATTTCTCTTTCTCTGTCGACAATAAGTTTAAGTGCTACACTTTGAACACGGCCTGCACTTTTGCCTCCTGTTTTAGACTGCATAAGTTTAGATAATCTAAAACCAATAATTCGATCAAGCATTCTTCTAGTTTCTTGAGATTTAACTAAATTGTAATCTATTTTTCTAGGTCTTTTAAAGGCATTTACTACTGCATCTTTAGTAATTTCATTGAAGACTACTCTTTCATATTTATCATCTTTAATTCCTAGAGCATCTTTAATATGCCAGCTTATTGCTTCCCCTTCTCTATCGGGGTCGGTTGCTAGGTATACCATATCACTTTTTTTAGCATCACTTTTAAGTTCTTTAATAACGTTTGCTTTGCCTTTAATAGTAGTATAGTTAGGTTCAAAGTTATTATCTACATCTATACCTAAACCATATTTACCAGTGGTTGCTAGGTCTCTAATGTGTCCTTTGCTGGAAACTACTTTATAATTACTGCCTAAATATTTACCAATTGTTTTTGTTTTACTTGGGGACTCTACTATAACTAAATTACTCATCTGTCTCCTCCTTACTTGTTATATTAACATATTTACTTCTTTCTTTAAATAAATAATTGAAATAATCATTTTTAATTGCTAAGGCACTCATTTTTTGTCTAGTGTTAATTTCACTGTTGATTGCTAGTAGTTCTTCAGATGTGTAAGTATTTTCACTATCTTTTGGAATAAAGTTTCCCTTTGTAGCACTGAAGTATCCTTTATCATCTTGCCATGAGCCATCAGCAAAGACTGTTCTACCATGATTATTGCTAAAGATGTCTGTTCCTAAATATAATCTTGGATCATAGTCCATATTAAACATATTAAGTAGTGTTGGAAGTAAATCAATGATACTTGTATATTTAGTAATTGCTTTACCAGGAGTTGCACTATTATATATTACCATTGGTGTTCTATCTACTTCATTATTAACCGTAACATCATAAGGAAGTACCTGATTAATTTGTTTAGTAGTAAGTCCGTACGGATAGTGATCTGCAAATATAGCAATAACGGTATCGTCTAATTTACCTGCTGCTTCTAGTTTTTCTAAAAGAAGTTTTAAGGCAGCATCTAATTCTTTTAATTTAGACATATATCTTTTTGTATTAATACTATAGTCATAACCACTAAATTCTTCTAGGTGTTTGTTTCCCATTTCACTTGATACTGTATAAGGTTGATGTGGAGTTACAGTTGTAAGATATGCCATAAAGTGTTCTTCATTTATAAAGTAAGGTGTTGCTTTTTCAACAAGTTCTGTATCACTAGGCCACTCTTCATAAACACTACTCCATGGTATTTTAAGTTCTGTAACGTTTCTATAAGCCATACTACCCATGTTAGGATGGATTGTTCTTCTTGCATAGTAATACTCTGCGTAATCATGATAACTACTTGTAGTATAACCTTTATTATTAAATATATTAAAGATTGCTTCTGGATAAACATTCTTTTTATAAGTGTTTGCTGTGCATGTATTATTAATTGTAAATAAACTTGTCATACTAGTCATTTCGTTATTACCGGTACTACAGTTATTTCTAGGACTATAGTTATTTCTAAAGCTAAATCCTTCAGTATATAGTTTATAAAGTGTTGGATATTCTTTTTCGTTAATAAAGATTTCGTTAGTTGATTCCATTAGTATTACAATTAGATTCTTACCTTCAAAGATACCAGTATATTCATTTTTAGGTGTAATATTTCTATTTATAAAGTAATTATTAAGCTTATTATATGTTTTATTAACTTCATTTTCAATTAAAGCTTTCCAGGCTGTATCGTCAATAGTTCTTGTATAGTCGGCATTCACATTTGAATTACCTATTTGATTACTAAATGCAGAATTACTAGATAAGTCTTCACTTACTTCAATGTGGAATATATTACAAATAATATCACTGAAGCCATATGTAAAGATACCGAACTGACTAACTGATAAGTTAGAGTTATCACTTGAAAATAATAAAACTCTGTTAGGAACTGCTTGGCTTTTATTTTGCATAAATGATAGCGTTAATGTACTATAATATAGGCATGACATTATAACTAGAGCAAGTGCTGTATATAAAAGTGCTAAAGTCTTAGTTAAAGCACTTTCCCTTTTAAAGATAAAATAAATAGTTTTCTCTAACTTCTTTAATCTATAAGTTTTAAATAAATACCAAACTAGTACTAGCAAGATAATAAAAGGAATAATTACTAAATAACTTTTAAGTGCTGCTGCTCCAACAAAATCTTTAACATAGTCTGTTATCTTAGTACCTTGTTCTGCATTACCTACTCCCATAAAGAACCCCATGTATGAATATAAATTAATTTCTACCCATGCATAGATCATTAAAAGAAAAGCAATAATACTTGTTACTATATTTTTACCCCTATAACTAAAACTACTTATAATGAGACTTAAAAGTGTACCAAATATAACCGAAGATATGAAAATTCTAATCAGTGAAACACTAAAAAAATGACTACTAGTATTAAGTCTAACAATCATTTCCAAAGTAAATATATATAAACTCATAAGAGTTGCGTTTTTAAATATGCGTTTTCCTAATTTGTCTTTCACTAAAATCACCATCATTTATTAAAACACTAATTGGTTTAAATGTAAACCTGTAATTATCAAGTAGGCCATACTGCTTTACATTGTTTATGTGTTCTTTTGTCGGATAGCCTTTGTGCTTAGCAAATCCATACTCAGGATATTCTTTATCTAATTCATACATCATACGATCTCTAGTAACTTTAGCTATGACACTTGCTGCAGCAATACTTTCACTTAAGGCATCCCCTTTAATAATACTTGTTGTTGGAATATCTAAATCAAGTGGCATCGCATCTATTAATACATGTTCTGGTTTTACAGATAAATTATTAATAGCGTCTTTCATTGCTAACTTAGTTGCTTCATAAATATTAACTTCATCTATTACTTTATTATTTTTAACCCCAACGCCAATTGCTATAGCATCTTTCATAAGAATATCATAAAAAGTATTACGTTTTTTTTCTGATAATTTTTTAGAATCAGTTAGTCCTTCTAATTTATATCCTTTAGGTAATATAACGGCAGCTGCAACTACTGGACCAACTAGTGGACCGCGCCCTACTTCGTCTACACCTGCAATATAATTTATGCCACTACCATATAAATTATTTTCATAATTTAATAGGTCCACTGTCTCGATCACTTTTTTCATTTACTTCTTTACTCCTTAAACTTGAAACAAACTCTCTATCATATGGAAACATTCTTAAAAGATTATCCCTTGTAAGATCATCTGGACTACTAAAAATTTTATAAGGTTTATTATATCCACCATCTTTTTTAACAAATATCTTAGCAAATTCTTTCTCACTGGCATGAACCATATTACTCCAATTAATACTAGGATAATCTAAAGTTTTCATAAGCATATATCTAGCATAAATAAGTTCATTACTAACTCTATAATCATCTGGATTAAGTATAAGTTTAGTCTTTCTTAAATGATAACTATGATCATCAATCAGTCCCATTAATGTATATTTGTCTCTTAAAGATTCAACAGATACATTTAAAATAGATGGGCTCATTCTAAGAATATGAATAACATCCATTAGAGTAAACCCAAGTTCAAAACAAAATGTTTTAAAATCTCTTATATTATTTCTTAAACTCTCTGAAGTTCTACCTTTAATTTCTTCTGAACGATTATGTTGTAAATATTTCATAAAATCTTTAAAGAAAGCATACTGCTTATCAATAGATAATAATTTATTTAGTTCTAATTCTTCAAATAAAACTTGCTCTAAGGCAAGAGAATCTTCTTCTTTCCATTTTACACCCATTAATTATCATTCCTATCTAAGGTTATTCCTTTTATGTATTCCATTCTTACATCATCTATAATAGTTTTACTAATATTGTTAAATGATGCTTCCCCTTTTATATTAAGTTTATTCTTAATAATATCATAATCGCTTAAAATATCATCAGTTAGTTTATCTAATCCATATCTTTCTTTTAATTTATTAGGATAATATTTATTTAAACACTCTAGAATGTGGTAGGCAACGTCGTTTATTGGTAGTACTTCTAAACGAATTGCTCCAGTAGCGGCAAGGTTATAAGCAACAAGTTTATCATCCATCTTAGGCCATAATACACCAGGGGTATCTAGGATAACCATATTATATTTAGTTTTAAGCCATGTATTACTTTTAGTAACTCCAGGTTTATTTCCTGTAATAGCAACCTTTTTATGAGCTAGTTTATTAATAAATGTACTTTTACCTACGTTAGGAACTCCCATTACTAAAGCTTTAATTTCTTTAGGCTTTAAGCCTTTTTCTTTTCTAATATCATTTATCTTATTAATAACTTCACTTGTTGCATTAAGCACATCCTTATAATCATCACCACTACTTAAATTAGTTAAAACTACTTTATATCCTAAATTCTCATAATAATTAATCCACTTATTAGTAACTGATATATCACATAAATCTTTCTTAGTCATAACTAAAACTCTAAATTTATTTTTAATAATATCATCAATATCTCTCATCTTTGATGAATAAGGTATTCTAGCATCTATAAGTTCAAATACTACATCAATTAAAGGCATTATCTTCTTTACCTCATTTTTTGTTTTAGCCATATGTCCTGGATACCAGTTGATACTCGTTGATGGTAAACTTTTTGTATCTTCGTTCATTTTTTTGTTTTTTCTCATTTCTCTTTTTTGGTACATATCCATTATTTATCACTTCTTTCTATTCTATCATTTAAAAAAATACTTAAAAGTATTTGTTTTTCGTTTTTAACTTGAAAGTATTATATCATATTTTTGTTTATTTATAAAGTCAAGAGCCGCAAAATATTTATCTTCATATTTGAATATTACTTTTATATTACCAT
>OJAW01001536.1_pt1 | contig 13104 bp, 13 predicted proteins | sample 1589151 | NCBI WGS metagenome assembly OJAW01 (sample SAMN03283290) | human gut metagenome | biome: human-associated habitat; material: feces | host: Homo sapiens | place: Peru | collected 2012 | reverse complement strand
CTCTTTCATAAGACCCTCCTCTACTATAACTAATTATATCAAAAAAAAGATAACTTGTCATTACCTTTTGTTATTTTTTTTAATTTATTCCCTCTAAGCCTGTAGTCTCAGAGGGCTATTGATAGCCAACAAGTTGTCTATCAATAGAAGAATATATATTTCTATAAGAGAAACTTAATTAACATAAATAGTATACCAATTATAAAGAAAATAATTAATCTTTTATTATCGTTATATCTTCTAGCGGATGGTAGTAGTTCACTAAATGATATTTGGAGCATTATACCCGCTATTACAGAGAATAATATTCCAAGAATTAAATCATTCATTATGTTTTTTAAAAATAAATAAGCAAGTAATGCACCTATTGGTTCTGATAAACCACTTATTAAAGTATTAATAACTGCCTTCCCTCTCGAACCAGTAGAGTAGTAGATTGGCACGGCAATCGCAATTCCTTCTGGGATATTATGAAGCATAATTGCTATACTTAATTTTAAACCCAATTTAATATCTACTGATGATGATAAAAAAGTTAAAATACCTTCCGGTAAATTATGGATCATTAAAGCAATCATACTAAGTATCCCTACTCTATATAAATTAGACGAATAAACCCCCTTCTCTGCTATTTTCTTATTTATGCAAGTATTTAATAGATAACCAATTAAAATCATCAAAATAAGCATAAAAATACCTAATATTAGACCATTAGACTTAACAATATAATAAAAACCCTCAGGTATTAATTCAAAAATAGAAATAAGAATCATAATCGTAGCTGAAAAAGATAAACTAACTCCAATAAACTTACATACATTCTTAGGCTTAATAACCAAAAAGAAACAACCAATTAAAGTTGATAAACCTGCCATTAAACTAATAATAAAAGGAATAATAATATCTCTATTCATAATATAAATATATTAGCTTATCTTTAAAATATAACTAAAAAAGACCATAAAGGTCTTCTATTTACAATAATCATAATCTTCATTAAAAGTTTTCTTATTAATAAAAATATATTTGTTTTTACTATCAGTTAAATTATAACAATAATAAACATATAAATCATTAACATGATATCTCTTACTAAAACTTCTATAATAATCAACTTTTCTCTTCTTTAAAATATCATCTATTGTAATAATATTCTTACTAAAAGCATCTTTTAATTCTTGATCTTTATATTTAATACTATCAATACAATCAGTATAATAATCATTCTTATCATCACTATAATATAGTTTAACTTCATTCTTACAATTAGAACTAAACTCAGTATTTAATTTAATCTTTCCATAATTATAATAAATAAGTTCTCCAATAATTGATAAAACAATTATTCCGATAATTAAATATAACCAAAAATATCCTTTAATCTTTTTCATATAATCACCATATCCTGCTTAAAATATATCATATATTATTAATTAAGTCCATATTGTCCTAATAGCAAAATTAAAAATTGTCATAAATAGTAATAGAATTGTCATAAACAAAAGCAGTATATCCAATTGTTAAGTCCTCGTCAAATTTCAAATCAAAAATTTTCTTGTCACTGCGTTCAATCGAACTAATTGAATATTGAAATGATTCAAAAGAATAATTTATATTATTTTTTATTAAATTATAAATAATTTCAATAATTTTATCATTACTTAAATTACTAGTATCAATATTTTTAAAACTAAAATTTTTACGACCAATCAACTGTTCAGAAGAAACGTATGTAGTGGAATAACTATCCAAATCGCCAAGACTCAATTGAGAAAATTGTGAAGTCCATTTCCCATATTTTTGCCAATTTTTAACTCTAGAATCGCTATAAATAAAACTATCTGCATAATCTAAAGCTGCTGTCATTGTCGTTCCAAAAGCAGGTAATTTTGTAAAGAATTTCTTTTCCCATTCTACGGCTGAAGCAGAAACAACTTCCTCTTTCCAGCCAAGAGTTGCTTTAACTCCTAAAGAATAAGCTGATTTAGTAATATTACTAGTTCCTTTAGCAGTTTCACACCCTGCGAAAAAAGCAAATTTAACCTTAGACATGTCATAACTCTTTAAACCTATTACTGGACAACTACCACTTGAATCATTGTATCCAGCAAGAATCCAGAATTTATTATTATTAGCATTATTACAAAAATCCATTCCAGAAGAGTATGAATGTCCGGCAAATACTAAAATATCACTTTCCATTCTTTTATAATTGCCGTTTTTTCCAGTTAACCAACTATATGTTGGTGCGGAATTATTTAAAACGGTATAAGAAGTAAGATTTTTTAATTGGAAAGTTATAGCATTAACATCTGCCGCAGTACTAAGTCCGTCAGTATATGCTCTTCCAATTACAAGAGCTTGATTGCCAGCGGCATAAACAGTGTTACCACAAAAAAATTGAATAATTAATAATCCAAAAACAACTAAAAAATATATTATTTTATTTTTCATAAATACTCCTTTCAATAATATATATTTAAAAAAATATGTAAAAAATTTTAATCCATATTTCAACTCCTTTATTAAAGAAAAAATCGATTTATTTCTAAGTTAATATTAATATGTTAAATTCAAAAAATAAAGTGAAAGCAATTCACACCTAAAAAAGAACTAATATAATAGTTCTTTTAATATATTAATTATTTCAACTTCTACAAGTTTTATAAAAATATTAATAAACATTAAATTATAAAGTATAACAGTAATAGCCAAATTTTTCCATATTTTTTTTCATAAAAATAACCACAATATAATTAGGAGGTAAATTATGAGTAGAGCTAAAAATTCAAACAAAGCTAGAGAAAATACTAATGCAAGAAATCAAGCCCGTTCAAACGCTAAATGTAAATAGTTAATTTCTAGGAAAATAATCTTCATAGTCATGCTTTAATTTATCATTAGTCAAATGAGTATATATTTGAGTAGTAGATAAATTTTCATGACCTAAAAGTTCTTGTATTATTCTTAAATCTGCACCATTTTTAAGTAAATGAGTTGCAAAGGTATGTCTTAAGGTATGAGGAGAAACATTCTTTCTTATACCTTTTTTTATGCATTCTTCTTTAATGACTTTAAATATAAATTGTCTAGATAATACACCACCTCTATTATTAAGAAAAATATAACTACTATTATTTTTATTAAGCATTGGCCTATAAAAATAAATATATTCTTTTAATGCTTCTATCGCATAATCTCCTAAAGGTACAATTCTCTCTTTACTCCCCTTACCCATTACTCTAACTAAACATTCATCTAAATCAATATTAGATAGTTCCAAACTAGTAAGTTCGCTTATTCTAAGCCCTGAAGAATATAATAGTTCAAGTATTGCTTTATTACGTGCTTCAAATTCATTATTAACTTTAAAATTAAGTAAACTAGATACCTCTTCCAAAGTTAAAAATTCTGGTATCTTTTTCTCTATTTTAGGTCTATCAATTTCATCAGTAGGATTACTATTAATATTACCCATTCTCATATAATAATTATAAAAAGACTTTAAAGAACTAATGACATGAGAAATAGTCTTAGAACTTTTATTTAAACTTCTAATATATTTTTCAATATCTTTTTTATCAACTAATAATAAATCTTTCTTAATAAAATCACTAAATAAAGTAACATCTTTAACATAAGATAAACTAGTATTATTACTATAATTACGTTCTAATTCTAAATAACTTTTAAAATCATTTATAAGTCTATCATTCATGTTTTTTCACCTATTTTAATTATACATTTATCTTTTAAATTAATCAAATTTAATATATAATATTTATAGGTGAAAGTTATGGAATTACTTGCAAATAAAATAAGACCAAATAAATTATCAGAAGTATATGGTCAAGATCATCTTATCGGTAAAGACAAAGTCCTAACTAATTTAGTAAAAAATAAAGTTATTTTTAGTATGATTTTATATGGTCCTCCCGGAACTGGAAAGACTAGTATCGCTAATGCTATTGTTAATGAACTTAAAATGCCTTATCGTATGTTAAATGCTGTTATTAATAATAAGAGCGATTTTGATATTGTTATTGAAGAAGCTAAGATGCAGGGATCTATGATTTTAATTATTGATGAAATTCATCGTATGAATAAAGATAAACAAGATCTTTTACTTCCTTATCTAGAAAATGGTTTAATCAAAATGATTGGTTTAACTACATCTAATCCTTATCATGCTATTAACCCTGCTATTCGTAGTAGATGTCAAATCTTTGAAGTTAAAATGCCTACATCTGAAGATATTAAAAAAGTCTTAAAAAAAGCTTCTAAATCACTAGATGGAATTAAAGTATCAGATAAATGTTTAACTCAAATAATTACTGCCTCTAATAAAGATGTTAGAAGTGCATTAAACTTATTAGAAATTGCTTATTATAGTAGTAGTGATCATATTATAACTGAAGAATTACTTAAATCAATTAATTCAAAACCAGTTGTTTATATTGATAAAAATGATACTAACTATTATGACTCAATAAGTGCTCTTCAAAAATCAATAAGAGGTTCTGATGCTGATGCTGCTGTTTATTATCTAGGAATTCTTTTAGAAGGTGGCGATTTAGATATTATCTTTAGAAGATTATCTGTTATTGCCTATGAAGACATTGGTTTAGCCAATCCAAGTATTGGTCCTAAACTTCATGCAGCTATTGAGGCAGCTAAATTAGTTGGTTACCCCGAATGTATTATTCCCTTATCAGCAATCGTTTTAGAAATGGCTTTATCACCTAAAAGTAATTCAGCTTATGCTGCTATTGATAATGCCTTAAAAACAATCAGAAGTGGTAATACTGGAAAAGTTCCTGATCACATAAAAACTAATAGTCCTTACTATAAATATCCTCATAACTATCCTAGATATTATGTTAAACAACAATATTTACCAGATGAAATAAAAGATAAGAAATTCTATTATCCTAAAAATAATTCATATGAAAATAATTTAAATAAAATAAATAAAGAAATGAAAGGTGAAAAATAATGAACATAACCGTAATGGGTTCAGGAGTTTTTGGTTTTGCTATCGCCCTAAAAATCTTACAAAATGGGCACAATGTCACATTATGGACATCAAATAAAGAAAAAGAAGAAGAATTAAAAAAAGGTAAACAAATAATTGAAGGAATAAAAATACCTAAAAACATGAAAATAACCTCTTCATATGAAAAAGCTATTAAAAATGCTGATATTATCTTTTTAATGACATCTGCTAAACATATCGCATCAGTTTGTCAAAATATCAAACCATACTATAATAAAAAACAAATATTTTGTATTGGTAGTAAAGGTATTGAACAAGGAACATCTAAATTTGTTCATGAAGTCTTTAAAGATAATTTAAAAAGTTCTAACTACTCAGTTTTATCTGGTCCATCGTTTGCCATTGATTTAGCAAGTAATGATCCAATTGCTTTCTCTCTTGCATCATCCAACTCGAAGACTGATAAAATGGTTAAAAAAGCTTTAGCAAGTGATACAGTTAAATTAAGAACTAGTAAAGATATGATTGGTACTGAATTATGTGGTTCTATTAAAAACGTTATTGCCATTGCTGCTGGAATAATAACCGGTTTAGGCTATAACGAGTCTACTAGAAGCTTTCTTTTAGTTGAATCCATGCATGACATCAAAGAATTAATAAAAGGCTTAGGTGGCCGTAAAAAGTCTATATTAAGCTATGCCGGAATTGGTGATCTAATCCTTACATGTACATCCACAAAATCTCGTAATTATAGTTATGGTATTCTTCTAGGGCAAAAAGACTATGTCAAAGCTAAAAAATATACCGAAGAAAATACCGTTGAAGGTTACTATACCTTAAAATCAATCTACGCCCTACTTCATAAAAAGAAAATTAAAATGCCAATTATCGATCTTATTTATCGTATTGTCATGAAAAATGAAAACCCCGAAATATTAGTTAACTTTCTAATAAATAAAAAATAAACTTTTCATAAGTTTATTTTTTTATTATAATAACTGCTTGAGGTGATTAATAATGATACAAAACTTTTCTGCATATAAAGCATATCTTGCATCAGTAACTGATAAAAAACCATACATCTTTACTGAATGCTCAAAAAATCTAATTATTGAAGTCCAAAATAGAAAACCAAATGAAGGATCATTAGTAATTGAGTTACCAATAAGCTCATTATATATTGATGAAACAATTGAAAGACCTGAAGATTCTTTATATCAAAGAATTATATCTTATTTACTTACTAGAAAACTTCTAGAAGCCTTCCCAGAACTAGGTTTTGATCTTATCTTAACAAAATTAATTAGTTCTAATAATCCTCAAGAATTACTAAAAAGTTTAGCTCAAACAATTAAAGAAGAATATAACCTAGATATCTATATTAATTTTTATATCACCGAAGGAATATCTAATGCTCTGCAGCGTGCTATTAACAACTATTTAAGCGATCCATTGATTCATAGTAGAATCTATACTATTTATAATGATTTAATCACATACCGTAAAAGTGATGGCACCATATTAGATATTAAACCAGAATCATTAAATAATATTAAACTAAACCCTAAAAAAAATAATTTCAATTAAAGAAATTATTTTTTTATAACATCATTAAATACATAACTAGCACATAATAATCCAGAAATACCTGGAATAAAACTATTAGTACCTAGTATTCCTTTATTAGGGATGGGAGTTTCTGTACTACTAACAACTTTAAATTTTCGATTAATTTTCGCATCCTTCACTCTTTTTCTTAATATTCTTGCAATCGGATCATTACTAGTCTTATCTAGAGTAGTAATCGAAAACAATGAAGGATTAACTTTATTAGCAGTACCCATACTAGATATTAATTTATATTTATTACTATTCTTAATTAAAAGAAATTTTAAATCAAGATCATCACAAGCATCAATTACATAATCATAATTATCTTTCATTAAAAGTTCTTCAAAATTGGCAGAATTAATAAACTCACCAATAATATTAACATTGATATTAGGATTAATTTCCAAAGCACGTTTCTTAGCAGCATCGACTTTTTTCATTCCAACTAGTTTAGAGGAAGTAATAATTTGTCTATTTAAATTAGATTCTTCAATTACATCTCCATCAGCAATAGTAATATTAGTAAAACCACTTCTAACTAAAGCTTCAAAAGCATAGCCACCTACTCCACCAATACCAACGACTAAAACTTTAATACTTTGTAACTTACTAAATTTATCTTTTCCAACTAAAGAAATTAATCTTTCAAACATAATTACTCCTTAATAAGCTTAGTACCAAATGTCAAATCTTTAATTCTTACATCTTTATTATTTAATAAAGCATCTTCTAATTTTTTAAATTCCGGATATTTCTTAGTTAAATCACGAACAATAGTTAAAATTTCTTGATCAGATAAAGTCATTCCATAATAAGCATCTTGAATCATACCCTTAACTCTTGTAATAATTCTAGAAATTTTCTTATAAGAAACAATTGTTTCACCATCTGCGCTTATAGTTAATACATCATAATATCTTTCACAAGTTCGTTTAACATTACCATAATCCCATGTAATATCATCGTCTTCTTCAATTTCATTATAACTAGCACTAATATTACATTCTCTAAGTAAAATTTCTAAATATCTAAAGAAATCTTTAAAATAAATTTCACCATCAACATACAAGTCACTTAGAGCTATTTCTGAAGGACTTAAAATACTTTTAACAATAAAACTATCACTTGCATTAGTATCATTAAATTTTTCTAAACAAGAAATAAAATAATATAAATTAGGTATACTAATAATCTTATTATCAATAAAATCATCTAAACGTGCAAGTTCATCACTTGAAGTAAAAGAGGAACTAAATACAAGATCATTTTCTTCATTAAAGAAACTGTAATGACAAACCTTTCCATCAAATCTCCAAGAATAAAAAACATCAAATCCATAAGATTGACTTAAAAACTCTGCGATAACTGCAAGAAAATTATCGACTTTAAAATATACATTATTCTTAATATTAACAAAAAATCTTTCCATAAACCACCACACCTTTATTATAAGTCTATAATTAATAATATGTCAAATTGAGTATAAAAAAACCCAGAAGATCTCGCAGTGATAAAAACCCGCTCTAAACAGGTGGGCATCACATAAATGGTTTTAGGAGCCAAGTTCAATGAACAAGTATTCTACACCACCATTTAATTAGATTCCCAATAATCACCAATGTCGGTTTTATATTTGAGTACCCTCTAGGTATTTTTATTATAACACGATAAAATAAAATATAAAACAGAAATACACTAGTTTGACAAATTAATTAGTAAATTCCATTTCATTACTATAAACAAGATAAATATAATCAGCTACTTCATCTAAAGTATCAGGACAATTAACAACAACTTCATCAACTAATTCACGAACATTACTATGAGGCCAGCATCCAACCATACCCTTATCAGCATGATTAAAGAAATTATTCATCTTTCTTTCAAAAAATTCTTTATCATAAACATGATTATTAAACCAATAAAGAATTACATCAGCATCACTAACCATAATATTTTCATCACCTAAATTAGCTTCTTCATAAGCCTCATAAATACCTAATCTAGCATTAAAACCTCTACTAAGTAATTTATCTCTTAAAACATTCATCACAATTCTCATATTTTTAGCATCTTCACTGTTTCCAGCATAAATCATAATATAAGGAACATAATCATTCATAAAAAAACCCTTTCTTTAAGTAAAAAATATCTTAGCACAAGCATAAAAAAAAGTAAAGAAATTCTTTACTTCTTAAGCCTCACCTTTCCATCTTGCAACAACATCACAGTTGCTAGAATATGGTCTAGGATCAGGTAAATCCATTTTTATTAATAAAGGTATCTTAAAAGCATTACCAAACGCCACTAAAGTACCAGATTGTAAACTATTAAGTTTTTCAATAATATCTGAACTTACATTTGGAAGCATCTTTTCAATGTATTCTAAATCCTTAGGATGTGTCATCTTAAGAACCAAGAAATTACTCATCTGAGCTACAACAGTTTCAGATACATCTACAGGTCTTTGACTAATCAAATCAATCATAACCCCATATTTTCTACCTTCCTTAGCAATTCTTTCAAATATATTATAGCCAAGTAAGAACTTATCGTTATCATTTTGAACATATCTATGTGCTTCTTCAATAATTAAATGAAAAGGAATACTAGCTCTTACCTTTCTACTCTTTGCAAAATCAAAAATCATCTTACTTAAAACCTTAACCATAACCTTAGCAAAATTATCATCAACATCTTCTAAATTAATATTAATAATTTGACTTCTCTTGTTATTCAAAATAATTAAACTTGAAATATATTGTTCTAAAGTTATATATTGATTAATTTCAAAAAAGTTAGCATTACGACTATTTATAATAGAATTTAATCTAACCTTAAGAATAATTGCTGAATCTTGCATTATTCTATTATTTAAGAAACCTTCACCAATTAAAGTAAAATCTAAAGCTTTAGCTAAATCTCTAATAGTAAAAAATGCATTCTTAGGTGCTTCTAAAGCTCCTTCTAAACTCTCATCAATATTCTTAGCAATATATTCATTAATTAAAACGCTTTCTGAAAATTCACCTTTAGAATCTATCTTAAAACAATCTGAGAACTTTCTTGTAAAACCAACTCCTTGAACATCAGTATTCATATTAAAAGCAGCAGTTGAACAAGAAGCAATAATTGTAAAAATATTATTCTTTTTAGCACTAGAAGTTTCATTACTAAATAAAACTGATTGAATAGCTTTAGCAATTAAATGATTCTTATATTTTTCAGTCATTTCATCATTCTTACTAAAAATCTTAACCAACTTCATTGTTCTTTCAATAATCGTTAATTGTGCATGATTATCTGCATTAAGTAAAAGTGCTATATCATCATTAGAAAGTAAAAATATTGGTACTTGTAAAAGCATGTCAGACTCTTCAGTAGGATTAGTAGTTAAAAACTTATATTGATAATTAGGATTAATATTATTAATACTTCTAAAAGCATTTTTATATTCACCATAAGCATCAAAAATAAATAAATTAGCATTAAAGGATAAAAAATTGGTATTTAAAAATATATTTTGAATAATTCTAGATACACTGCAACTCTTACCTGAACCAGAGTTACCAAATATTGCAAAGTGATTAGAAAACAAATCATTAATATTAGCGTAAATACATCTATTTTCATATAAAGGACTCTTACCAATATATAAAGAATCTTTGTCTTGCATTCCCATAATAATATTAAGTTCATCATTATTTATAACTCTAAGTAAACTATTTAAAGAAGGTTTCTTAATCGTACCAGCAATAAATCTAGTTCCAACAAATTCACCTAATAATTCTATTTTAACGGTATCTTCATCAACATTCTTAACTTCACCTAATAGTTTAGCATTTTCACTTTCAAATACTACATGTAAATTCATTAAATTAGCAATTACATTGCCTTCTTTATTAAGTTCTACAACGGCATTATTATCACTAATATATCTAATTTTACCAAACATATTAACCAACCTCTTCTACTATACTTAAAATTATAACACAATCTCTACCTTCATAAAAGCCCTAAAATTTGACTTTTTTTTTAAATTTGATATAATAAAGCACACAAATGAGGGGAAATATGAGAAAGAAAAATAATATTATAAAGAACCTTTTAGCACTAGGTCTAGTTGGTACAATCTATGCTACTTTGGCAAGTCCTAAACTAAAAGTTAAAATAATACCACCCGAACCAGATGTAGATCCATTTAACGTTGAAGAAACATACACAGGTGAAGAAAAATCTAACAAAGATGGCTATAAACCAGAAGTAGATTACACTGAAGAATCATCAGAGCCTACATTATCACCTACTGCTACCCCAACCATTGAAACACCTAAGCCAGAAGAAACTGAAGCTCCAACAATCTATGAAGCAAAATTTTCATGTGTAATGTATGATGCCAATATAGTTGATGAAAATGGTAACTATCTAGCAACTGCTTATCAATTTGAAAAAGTTTTAAAAATGGATGCTAATTATCAAAATAATCATCGTCTAGTAATGTTAGATAATGGTATAACTGGTTATATTGAAGCAAATGCGTTAAGAGAACTAACCGATACTTTTGTTGAAGTAGATATCTCATCACAAATGCTATACGTTTATAGTAATGGTGAATGTGTCATGACTGCTAATGTTATTACCGGAAACCCTAACTCTGGATCAACTCCTGGAACCAATATTGGTCTTCAAGAAATATTATATAAATCATATAATACTAATCTGGTTGGTCCAACTTGGGACGTTCCCGTTGATTACTTCTTCTGTTTTAACTATGATGGTGAAGGTTTTCATGATGCTTCATGGCGAGCAGAATCTGAATATACTGCAGATACATATACTTGGAATGGTTCTCATGGTTGTGTTAATATGAAACATAGTGATGTTTCTAATCTAGATAATTTAATCTCTACTGGAGATAAAGTTTTAATTCACAAATAAAAAGCTAAATTTCTAAAGATTTAGCTTTTTTCTTATTTATTTCTAACATGTCATTAATAATACTACTTTCACCCTTAGAAAATCCACTCTTATTTGGATCTTCCACTCCATGATCACCATTATATTCTTTATAACAGTTTTGAGAAAGTAAACCAAGTTTTAAAGCATCAATTTTATCAGTAGTTAAATAATCACTAACAACATCCATTAATTGACACTCTAAATCAAATCTAGTTAAACTATCAAAATTACGATAAATTCTAACATCAGCATTCATATCTGTAAAACTAAAATAATCTAAAGCTTTATGAGCAATACCTGCCTTTATTTTAGTAATTTCATCAAGATCTTTATCTTGAGAAACAAGTTCTATTGCTACACTTTCTAAAAAAGTAAAAGCAGCTAATCTTAATTTAAAATAAGTATCATTTAATCTCTTTAAATTAGCATTAATCTTCTTCTCCCCATAATAAGGAAACCCATCATCAGTAAAATCACTAACCTCAAAAACCTTCTTATTCTTATAAATTCTATTTAAAATAGAACTAATAACCTTAACATATTTATCTCTATCAACATAACTATCATTAAAATAAGTATATAAAACATTAGCTAAATTAATATATTCAAACTCAAGTTCAGTACCAATAAAATGTTTATAGTGAAGAGTTTGATTATCATAATAAACATCTTCAGTATTACCTTTATAAGTCATCTCAATTGCCATATTCACACCACCTATTATTTAAATTCTATCACACATCAAATACCAATACAATTAAAAAGATAACTTTATGTTATCTAATTTATTACAAATGGACTAGATGCAGTACCATTACCACCAGATATCGTTGTTGCAGATTTAAGAGAAACTACGGGACGAAGCGTGCCAGAGGCGACAACGCGATCGGCACCCAAGAAATCATCTCTGAGAGTGTTCCAGACGCTAGCATCCCCGCCATCGAAAAGAAACGGCGAAAGAGTCCAGTACCAATCACTTGTAGCATTACTCCTTAAATAAGATGTAACTGAGTTTTCATCATAATTATTATTCATAAATACTTGAGGTGCTGCTAAACCAGCTAAAACCATTTCATCTACTGTGAGTAGTCCAATTTTATAATCAAGGTTTCCATTTCCATTTACTTTATCTTCGACAGTAAATTTTGATAATTTTCCTCCATCATTATCTTTTGGACATATTAAACTCGGACCTGTTCCATTAGTATAACTAGTATTTTTTTTGTTTATGTCAATCGCATAATTTCTTATTCCAGCACCATATAATGTCATATCTTGTTTATATCCTAAACCAGGCAATACCATAGACTGTTTATTAAGTACTCCATTTTCTGATACAACTTGATTAAATGTTACATCTTTAACTGTGCTTTTATCATTACACCATATGGTATCAGCAAGCTTTTCTGTATATGCTGTTAATTTTGCTTTATACCAAGTTTCTAGGTTTTGTAAGATTGTACTCTTATTTATATTTGCATGAGTTGCAGCATATGTAGTTGAATTAGGCGTTCCATACATAAATCCAATGTAAGCAT
>OJAW01001534.1_pt1 | contig 13108 bp, 9 predicted proteins | sample 1589151 | NCBI WGS metagenome assembly OJAW01 (sample SAMN03283290) | human gut metagenome | biome: human-associated habitat; material: feces | host: Homo sapiens | place: Peru | collected 2012 | reverse complement strand
ATTGATAAAGTTCGTGAAGTTTATAAGATTTCACAAGATCCAGTTTCATTAGAAACACCAATAGGTGAAGAAGATGATTCACATTTAGGAGATTTTATTAAAGATGAGAGAACTATGGGTCCAGAAGAGTATGCAACAGTTGAAATGTTAAAAGAAGAGTTATCTGGAGTTTTATCAACTTTAACAGATCGTGAAGAAAAAGTACTTAGACTTAGATTTGGACTTAATGATGGACAATGTAGAACACTAGAAGAAGTTGGACAAATATTTGGCGTTACAAGAGAAAGAATTCGTCAGATTGAAGCTAAAGCATTAAGAAAACTTCGTCATCCATCACGTTCAAGAAAACTTAAGGATTTCTTGATCGATTAATGAAAATTAATAATAGACTTAAAAATGTAGCTAATTTTGTTTTAAAAGATTCGAATGTGATAGATGTAGGCTGTGATCATGCGTTATTATGTATCTATTTAGCAAGTAATTATCCTAATATGAGACTTATTGCATCTGATGTAAGAGAAGGACCTCTTAAACAAGCAAAAGCAAACATAGAAAAGTATGGCTTAGAAGATAGGATTACACTTAAATTAGGTGATGGAATTGCTACTATAGATAATGATACGAATGTTATTGTTATATCTGGCATGGGTGGTATTACAATTGCTGATATTATAACAAAAAATAAAGAAAAATTAGATAAAATAGATCAGATAGTTGTATCTCCTAATAATGATTTCTATGCAGTAAGAAGTGAAATTACAAAATTAGGCTTTATAATTGATAGAGAAGAAGTAATAAAAGAAAGAGATAAATTTTATTTAATAATTAGTTTTGTCAAGGGAAAGAAAAAATACAAAAAAAGAGAACTTTACTTTGGAAGTAAATGTATCTTATATGATAAGACTCTAAGAGAGTATTATAAAGGACAATTCCTATTACTATTTAATAAGTATTCTAGGCTTCCTGATAAAAGAATATTTGCAAAGCATAAAATAAAAGTTAAAATAGATATGCTAGCAGATGATATAGATATGTTAGATAAAAAACAAGCAAGAGAAGAAAGAAAAATGAAAAGGGAAGCAAAAAGACTTGCAAGAATAGAAAAAAGGCAAGCTAAGAAAGAAAAGAAGTTATTAGAGAAAAGTAAATAAGCTTTTCTCTTTTTTGTGTAAAGTAAATAATCATAACCTTGATTTAGATATAAGAATGAGTGTATAATAAATATAGATTAAAATAAGAGAGGTTAGAAAGTATGGATAGTAAAGATAAAGGCTTAACCCTAAGTCAAAAGATTGTTACAGACGCAGTACTAAGAAAGAATGATGATGAAAAACTTGAGTGGTTATCTAGAAGATATAAAGAGCAAGGAAAAATTGATCAATCATTTGAAATAATTCTTTCTTCAATATCACCAACTAAAGATTTTTCAAGTTTATTTGAAATTATTAATCATGTTAAGGATAATAAAAAAAGATTTGACTTAATTAAATCGATTGATGACAAAATATCTGAGGCATCGGATAAATTTAGATATAATGCTGAAGGGACAGAAACCTATTGTAGTGCTTTAGCCAAATCAGTAGCAACCTTTGATACACCAGAAGAAGTACTATCATTTCTAAATTTAAATACACTTAATTCTGAGGTAATTGGTTCAATCATTAATAAAATGATAACATTCCCTTTAAATAAAGAATTAATTTCAAAAATTTCAGAAATCTCTGAAACATTAAATATAGATACTGAAAAATGGGATGCTTACTATCCAGAAGAAGGTTTTCTTGACCATGTATATGATTATGTAGATGAAGAAAAAATAACATCATTGTTTGGAGACACTGAACGATTTGAATTAATATATGAATTAATGGTACTTAATATATTGCCAGAAAAAGTTAGACCATATGCGGTGAGGGATTTTGATATTATTCAGACTAAATCTCAATTTGAATATGACCTTGAAGAGGGAATGGATGATTTAAATTTTAATATGGAATATAAGAAAATTATAAGGGATATGTGTCATCCAATATTAAAATTTATACTTCCAAATACAATTCCCAGCGCTGTAGCGGACGCTTTTTCAACACGCGATTCATATAATAAAATAGAAGTATGTTCAAAGCCAGGAGCATTAGATAGTTTGGCCAATGCAAATATCAATTTGAACTTATTATTTAATAGATTTACAAATAAAGAAGGTAAAAGACTTGATTTAGAAGAGCTCGTTAGTAAATTTAATTCAAGGAAAGATGCAATCAGTACATTGATGGTTTATGTGTACATTATGACTAGGGATGATAGTAGAAAAATTGATACAGATAACGCCAAAGAGGATATTTATCAATATATATATAGTAGCATATCAACAGGCATTAGAAGTATACCTTATGATAAGTTCAAGATTATGCCAGAGGATTTCAAAATAGCACACCCAGACTTATTTCTTAGTGATAAAGTCCCAAAAGAACTAGAGGAAATGCTTGAAGATTTTAGAATAGTGAGTAAACTTCTTAAATACCAGGGGTATGTTGATATTTTAGCAAAAGAAGGCATTAATCTAAATTTTATTTTTAGGAATTATTTCGGCCAAAATCAAAATATTGAGTTGGTGGTAAAACAATTTGCTTCAAGAAAAGATGCAATTAATGCATTAAGTATATATACTTATTTGTATGAAAATTATAAAGGAATTAATTTTGAGGATGAAAGCTCAAAAGAAGAAATATATCAAAAAATTTATGAGGCTTTTTTGCGTAGGGGGTGTCCTTATTTAGAAAATATGCCGGAAGATTTTAAAAGGGAACATTCCAATTTGTTTTCTATAAGTAATATGTCGGAAGAATTAAAGACATTGATTTATGGAAAAAGATTAAATGAAAATTTGCTTTTTGATCATCCGGAGTGGCTTGATATTTTGGCAAATCAAAAGTTTGACTTAAATCTACTAGGAAATCCTATTTTTAATAAAAATGGCATAAAAGTAGACTCTAATGAGTTTGTTAATAAATTTGAAAATAAAAAAGCCGGCCTATTTGTATTATTAAATTATAGTAAAATAAATAATTATTACTATAATATTAATCCTGATGAAACAAAACCAGAGGTTATGGTGGCTTTCGCAATCAAATATAATTTACATAAAATACACCCACTTTTTTCAACGCCATTTCCATTTACCGATTTATTAACAGATGAAGTTCTAGAATCAATGTTAGGCTTCAAGGATGAGCAAGGCAAACAAATAGATGTAAAAAGAGTTATTAATGAATTTGGTTCCCGCGAAGAAATTGCAAAAATATGGGTTATCTATGATCAAATGTTTAGAAACAAGGCTAACGGTAGAATAGATCCTGACAATATAAAAGAAAGTATATATCAAAATATACATGAATTTATTATAAATGGAAGAGAATATTCCGAAGATATGCCAGAAGATTTTAAAGAGAAATATCCAGATTTATTTTTAAGTCAAAATGTCCCAGAGAAACTAAGCACTTTGTTTTATTATAAGAAAACGTTGTATAATAGAAATATTAACACAATTATATACCCTCAAATTTGTCATAATCCAAAATGGCTTGATATTTTAGCAAAAGAGGATATTAATCTAAATGTGTTATTTCAATTATATGACAAAGAACGTGAACGAATTGATGCAAATGCACTAGCTGAGCAATTTGAATCTAGAGAAGATGCAATAAGAACATTTGCAACATATATTTCAATTATGAAAGCAACGGGAAACATTGATGTTTTTGCCCCAAAAGAAAGCATATATCAAAATATACATGAAAGTATTTTAAAAGGTGCAGGATACTATGAAGATATGCCAGAAGATTTTAAAAAAGAACATCCAGATTTATTTTTGAACAAGGATGCCCCAGAAGAATTAAAAACCCTTTTTTATAGTTCGAATAAAATAGAGCTAATAAGAGGTTTATTACAACACCCGGAATTGATTGGTATTTTAGCTGAAGAAAAAATCAATCTAAATTTAATATTTAAGCTAAGAGATGAAAATAATAACGACATTGATATTGAAACAATTATTAACAAATTTGACAGTAGGAAAGATGCACTAAGTGCTTTGATAGTATATAGTAATATTAAAAATAACAATACAATTCCGTACTTTGAAAACGCAAAGGAAGAAATGTATTTTGAAATATATGAAGGTATTTTACATGGTACAATATATTTAGAAGATATGCCAGAAGATTTTAAAAAAGCACATCCTGGACTATTTTTGGATAAAACAATTCCTAAAGATATAAGAACTAAATTTTACCAAAAACAGTTTACATTAAAAGATTTTGAAGAAAATTCAGATTTAATTAGAACGTTTGGTAATACCAATTTATTATTTGGACTAAGTGATGATAAATATCAATTTTTAATAACTTTATTTAAAGGGCCTGATGCTAACAATGATCGTTTGAAAGCAATAGAGATTTTTAATGAATCAACTAACAAAGAAGAAGCAGATTTCATAAGAGAATCTATCATAGAATCGCGTGAGACTATTGGAACAATTGGAATTGAGAAGTTTCCAGATTTAATTGAATTGCACAAAAATGTTCAATATTCTAATGCAGTAGAGCTTTCATCATTTAAAAGAAATTTCATGAGGGAAATATTAAACTCTGATAATCCTAGTGCAACTTTTAAGTCACTTGAAAATATATATCTAAAAGGAGACTTGCCAGGATATATGAAACTATTTAAATGTTTTAAGACAATATATCCTAAATTTGAAAAAGGATATCGTTTTAATTTTGATCGAGGCAGTAGAATTTCCCCAGAATTGTTAGAGGCAGGGGATGCTGAGCATAGATTTTTAATTGTCTACAACGATTTATTAAGAACCGCCGTTCATTCACAGGATAGAACATTAATTGAATATCTAAATAATATCAGTGAAGGTAGTGAATTATATTTTGCATTAAATAGCAGAGAAAAAACTATAGAAAGCATATCTAATGAGGAAGTTGATAAATTAACTACATTTGCTGGGCATTTAGAAGCACTATACAAAAGTATTTCATTTCCTTATCAGGAAGAATTAACAGAGAATGCTTATAAGAAAGATGAATTAACTCAAAAATTTAAAATTCTAGAAAGAATTAGTGCAAAGGATTACTTTAAAGATATTAATGAACTGGTACCATTAGCAGAAGTTGAAAAATATAAAAGAGCAATGTTAAAAACAAAAATTTCTCTACTTTCAAAAAAGTTTAATGCATCAACCATTTCAACCCCTGATGAATTAAAAGATAAAATAGTAAGTTATATTGGACATTCTGCTGGGTATGATTCATTTAATCAAATGATGCAAGATATAAATAGGATAAGAAATTATGCGGATAAACGCAATAGGAAATGTGCAGAAGAATATAGAGATAAACCCTTTATGTTTGAAGAAGGAGATTTTGTAAGAGGCATAGGTTATATTGAAGCACTTACAGGCTCGCTTAATAAAGGAAATGTTGCTAAAGAGTTTATGTGTTCATATAAAGGAGAAAGTGATTCTGATATGACTCCATTGGATGTAGATATTACATATATAGTACCAAAAAGCGGAATAACCACTTCAATTGATGGTACTCCAACAGGTTGGAATTTTGGTAATATATTTGTTGTTATCAAAAAAGATAATCCAAATTTTAATATCACAAGGGATAAAGATGGAAATTTCTTAGATACTAAATACGATCCAAATAAAGTAGAAATGTTCGGTACATGCACTTCAAAAGGTGGATATTTCAATCATTGGGGAGCAAGAACTGGAATTTCTTTTACAGATGTAGATTTTATTCTTTATAAAGAAAACAAAATAATTGAAAGAGATGAGCATGACCTACCTATGGTAGATGAAAAAGGTAACATAGTTTATGTTAAAAACAGTAATGATAGAAGTGACGGCGGATATGTTCCGATAGAACATGATGCGCTAGCAGAAATACAATTTGAAATTGCAAGAAATGGATATTATATTCCAGTAATTGATATGCTTGGTAGATTGGTATTCACCCCAGAACAATATGATGCCCTAAGAAGTAAGGTAGCTGGATTGCCATATTATTCTTCTGCGGAGTACACCATCTCAAGTAAACTAGATTTCCCGGGAATAGATGAATTAGTTGAAATTAAAAAAGTTGACATGCAAAAAACAGCTGAAAAAGAAAAAATAGTAAGAGGTAAGGTAGAAGAAATTATTAAAAATTCTAAACTAGATGTAGATACAATTGCCATCGCAGATACCTTATCAAAAGATTTAACAGAGGGAATTGTACAACTAATAGGAACTGGTTCAACCTCTAGAGGAACTAATGTTCCAGATGATAGTGATTTTGATTACATGTTAAAAGTTGATAAAAAAGTATATATGCATACCACTGATACATTAATTGCTAATTTTAAAACAATGGAACATGAAGAAGATAATAGTCATGATAAGAGAGTAAGACTTGCTGGTGTTACAGTTGAAGAACTTGAGGAACCATTTGATATTGATATTTCAATAGACCAAAAGAAAAATAACATTCAGTATTCTACTGAAATGGCATTGGAAGAAAGATTAGAAACAATACGTAAACAATCTCCTGATGATTATTATAAAGTAATTGCAAATATAGTTTATGCAAAACAATTCTTAAAAGAAATTGGAGTATATAAATCTGCCAGAGTTAATCCTGAATTAGGTGGCTTAGGTGGAGTAGGAGTAGAAAATTGGATATTACAAAATGGTGGTTCATTTAGACAAGCTTGTGAGACATTCTTAGAAAAAGCATTTGATCCTAAAACAAGTGAAATGGTTCCATTTAGTGACTTCAAAAAAGTATATACAGTTTGGGACTTTGGAGAAAATCATGAATCAAAAGGAAAACATCCGTTTGATGAGTATGTATCACTTAATATGAATGAAGCTGGTTATAATAAACTTGTTAAAGAATTACCTAAAAAATTAAAAGAAATAAATGAGGGACTTTCTAGAATGTCTGAAATAAATAGCAATGCACCTGTTGAAATAGAACCAGAAATAGAGTCTAAAGTTGAAATTGAAACTGAAGAAGAATTAGAGCCAATGACAACTTCTTATGGATTTGGACGATAATTAATAAAATCTAATTACTAATTAATTATTTATTGCAAGTATCCCCAATTTAGTTGTATAATGTTGTTATAGTCAGGAGTGATGATATGAAAAACACTAAGAAAAAAACATTTGTTATAGCAATATTGTGTATTGCACTTGTTCTAATGGGAACAGGATATGCAATACTTTCCACCTCATTAAACATTAGTGGTACAAATACTGTTTCTGGTAAATGGGATATACATATAGAAAGTATAAATGCAACCAGTGTTGGGGGAACTGCAGTAGCTAAAAATGTAATTATTGGTGATGATAAATTATCCGCTGAATTTAGTGCTGATCTATTTGGAAATAATGATTATGTAGAATATACAGTTATTATAAAAAATGCTGGTAATATTCCGGCTAAATTATCAAATATAGCTACTAGTGTTACTAATTCTAGTGAATTTATTAAGTTTACAAATACCGCGGTTAAAGATAAAACTTTAGCTCCTGAAGCGACTGATTCATTTACAGTAAAAATTGCAGTTAATAATCCAAATAATGCTGAATTAGTTGATGTTACTGATGCAACTTATAAAATAGATTTAACTTATATTCAAAATGTTTCTTAGTATAAATAATTATTGGAGGAATCAAAATGGAAAGAGAATTATTTAAAAATTATTTTAAAAAAATAAATTCTCTTTTTATTATGCTATTAATGTCTATAGTTTTATTAATCTTATTTGCTAGTTCTTCATATAGAATTTTATATAAAGAAAAACTAACTATCAATTTTGATAAATATCCTGCTAGTAATAATATAAATATTACAAAAAGTAATTGCGTTAAAAATATAATAACAGATACTATTAATGATAGTAAAAAATATATATTTTTTAAGGAAGAAGTAAATAGTGAGTCAAATATACTAGAAAAGATAGATTCTAATATTAACACTATAAAAAAAGAATTAAACTATAATGGAGATAATAGTGTTCTTAGAAGTATACTTTTTAATGAAATAAATGATATTTCTATTAAATTAAATTCATTTTTAAATGAAAATACAGAAATTTATATTAACTTTTTAATACTATTTTCAACAGGTAGTGCATTTATAACTTTAATTATAATATTTTCTATTCTTTTATTAATATTAATACTCACTAATAAAGATTTTACATGGATTAAAAATGTTAGTAGTGTATTTATGTTAGTTACTATATCTCACTTACTAGCAAGTTTTATCTTAACTATAATATTTTCATATTCCACTAGATTACCTATTTTTGATGTAAGAATAGAGTTTCTAAGAGCAATATCAAATGTTATTTTCAATAATCAAGTAAAAATATGGATACTTTTACTTACATCTGGAGTAATTTATAGAATTCTATATATTATATTTAATAAAACTATTAAAAACTCATAAACTTTATTAGGTGGTTATTTTGAGATTATCTGATTTACAAAGTAAAACAATTGTAAGTATAACTGACGGAAGAAATGTTGGTAACATAATAGATGTTAAGGTTGATATTCCGACTGGCACGATTATATCTTTGGTGATAGAGGCAAATAAAAGCTTTTTCTCATTTTCTAATAAGGGTCTTGATACTGAAATACCATGGAAGAAGATTACCAAAATTGGAGAAGATGTTATACTAGTTAATTTTGATTCATAATTATTTTTGTAGACAATATGTCTACTTTTTTTAATTTCAGATAAAAAAAGTATTCAAAACGTTAAAAATATGATATTATTTAATTAATGATAGGAGAGTAATTATGAATAATGTAAAAACTAATAAAAAAAATAAAGAGATTAAAAATGTTAATTCTATTAAAGAACTAGAAGCACATAAAAAAGCTGGATTAACAATCATTTTTATTGCGGTTATTATATTAATTATTGCATTATGTAGTTTTTCTGTATTATTTAATGGAATTAATTATGGTAGTGGGAACACCTCAATATCTGGAGAATCAAAGTATGCAACTGTTAAGGTACCAAGTGAAAAGACAAAAGATATTTTTGACTTAAATTATTTTTCTGATTTAACTTTAATTTCTCAAACAATTGCACGTGGAACTAACTGGCTTGAACTTTGTACTGATTCAGAAAAGGAAATAGATGGTGAAGTTTATATAAAGTCATGTGATAAGTTATATAGTAGCGTAGAAGATGTAAAAAAATCATTCTCTGATATCGCAACAACCAAATATATTGATAGTCTTATGGGAAAAGATTATATTGATTATGATGGATCACTATATGTAAAATCATACAGCAATAATATTGATGAAAAATATATTGAAATGGCATCATATAGAGTAGTAGAATCTACATCCGATAAAATATCTTATGTAGTTAAAAGTAGATATGGAGAACTAGGTTGTAGTACTTCTTGTAAATATGAATATAAAGAACACAAGTTTATTTTAGTAAATGAAAATAATAAATGGAAAGTATCAGAATTTGATATGCCATATTAATAAAGAGTATAAATATAAATAATACTCATCTCTAGTGAGGGGATAATATGAAATATAATTTAGAACTAGTAAAGAAATATTTAGATGAATCTGACTTTGAAGCATTAAATAACATATTATATGCGATTATGAATAGTGATGAACATACTCTAGAAGACTTATCAATTTTAGAGTTTTTATCAGATGATCCCAGAATTGATAAAGAGTCAGCACAAGTAGTAAAAGAATATTCAAATAAAGTAGTAGAAGAATTAAAAGAAAAACAAATCTTAGAGACTGAAGAAATAAAAGAAGAAGCTATAGAAGAAGAAAAAAAGAAAGAAGAAGTAGTAACACCTTTAGTAGAAGAACCTAATAAACTAGAGGAAGTAGAACCTATAACAAATAATGTTAAACCTATATCAGAAGAAGATGCTAAAAGAAATAAATATGAGGAAGAATATAAAGCATATCTATCTTCCAAATTTATTTTGTATGGTCTAACAATAAAAGAATTATCATTTGATAAATCTGAACCTCATATAACTTTTGATAATACTAAAGAAGCAAAAAATGTTATCGATAATTTAATGCTTAATTTATATCAAAATGCAAAAGATATACCTAATTTAGGCTTTGATTTAACTAAATTATGGACTACTGGTGAAGAATTCTTTACTGTTTCATTAGCATCTGGACAGCCACTTAATAATAATTCAATAATGAATATGTTTCAAAACGTTGAAAAAATAGTTGATAATACAGAAAAAGATAAAAATTATGAAGAATTATTACCAAGTAACTTGCAAAATATGAAGGCATTATATTCAGGTCATACACCAGATGTACCTAATGAAAATTTCAGAATAGGCTATGTTAATGTCAATGGTGAAGATAACTTCTATGTTGTATCTAGTTCAAAGGAAAAATCAATTAGATTAACAGAAGAGATGGGATTTGTACCAAGACCTATTGAAAAAAGTAATGTTGTAGCTATTAATACTGAAAATCAAAATACAGAAAAGATAGGTGTTGTTAGTGAAGATCTTTCTACGGCATTAAAGAAAGAACCTCCAGAAAAAGCAAAAGTTTATACATTAAAACCAAATCCAAGGAATGTATCTGTACCTAATGCAGCATACTCTAATATAAAAAATATAATACTTATAATTGTACTCGTTATTGCAGTTATAATCGCAGTTTCAGTTATGACATTGAGAGGGTAAGATGACAAAAATTACAAATAATGATGAAAAATATAATGCATATAAAAAAAGAAAAATACTTAGAATACTAATAATTATTTTATGTATTGCAACTATTGCTTTAGCAATATTATCCTTAATTTTTAAATTTAGTTGCATATATGCATTAGTAGTATTTTTAATAATGGCAATACTAAGGAGTTATAGAGATAAGCTGGATTTCAATAAGGAAACTAAGAATAAAGAAGGGATAAATGTTGAAAAAAAGAAATAAAAAGAATTTAATTATTGGACTTTTATGTACATTGCTTTTATTTATGGGAACAGGATATGCAGTAATGATGCAGAAATTAACTGTAAGTGGTACAGCTAAAGTAAAAGGTGTATGGGATGTACATATAAGTAGCATAGATGTTGCAAACAAAAAAGGAATGGCAAAGAATAAGAATACTTCATTTGATAATTTAAAAGCAACTTTCTCTTCAGAAATGTTTGCACCAGGTGATTATATTGAATATTCAGTAACCGTTAAAAACGCCGGTAATATTGATGCTATTTTGAAGTCTGTAGTTTTAACTGATACAAATAAAGATAGCTCAATTCTTACATATAACAATTTTGAAAGCGATACAGTTTTAAAATCAGAAACCAGCAAAACTTATACTATTTGGTTTAAATTTGATGAAGGAGCTACTAAAATTCCAAAGGATAACAAACTAGAGTATAATCTAAATCTTATATATGAACAACATGATGGTAGTGAAGTAGTAAAAAGTGCGGTTTTAAAAGTTGGAGATTATGTAAGATATAAATCAACTAAAACAAGTGAGTATCAAGGAATTGATTCGTCCACCTCATTTACGACAAGGACAACAGAAAGTGGTTTGGGATGGGATTCTGGAATTGCTAGAGACATTGATACTAATTACTGGAGAGTTTTAAGTATTGATGATAATAAAGTTACATTAATAAGCGCATCTGCATCCAACCCAACCGCAAGAGCAACAACTGGCGAAGATTCATGGGGTAGGTTAATCCTTAAAGGTGAACAACTATATAATAATGGTGTAGAAGTATTAAACTCAATGTGTGACTTTTTATATACTACTGAGTTTGGTAATGCAAGAAGTATAAACATTGAAGACTTGAATAAACTAGCTGGATATACTCCTGCTTCACCAACTAAACGAACAATAACAAATTTAAGTAATGCTTACTATCCAAATAGATTTAGAGATGATTATGGAACAGCAATAGATACCGACACACAAAATACAAATGGTTATAAACCAAGTGTATCAGGTATTAATAAATCTGATTCTAATATATCAAGCAATTTTGTATCTAAAGTTAGTAATGAAGAAAGATATGCCTATGTTGGAGCATCAGTTGCGACTAAATCATTAACTTTCTATGATAATTCATATTCTTATTCAGTAACTACTGATGCGAATGGAGAATTAATTGCAGATTTAGTATTTGGAGATGATAGAACTTCTACTAAAGGTGCCAGTACATATTGGATTGCTACTCGTAGTATTCATTATAATGGAGCACAGGCTTGGTTTACTATGTTTTATTCACAACCAACAGCTAATAAAATAACCTATGAAAATTATCCTTATTCTAGCGATAATTATGGTATAACTACTAGTTCAACAAAAGCAAATCAAAGAGCACATTTCTTAAGACCGGTAGTAGAATTAAAATCAAATGTTAAGATTAATACAAAACTTATTGATCAAGATGATAATGGTACTATACAAAATGGTACTAAAGAAGAACCATGGACTATATCTTGGTAATAGTCACATGGTTTTTTCTTTTAAAATATCTTGAATAAAGTAGATTAATAATATATAATAATAAAAGTATTGGAGGAAATTATGGCAAAGAAAAACAATAAAAATGAAATTAAAGTTAAAATCGAAGGAGAAAACTGGTCTAACGCATTAGATAAAGTTTTTAAGAAAAAAAATAAAGATGTAACTATTCCTGGGTTTAGAAAAGGAAAAGCTCCTAAAGACATTTTCTTAAAGAAATATGGAATCGAAAGCTTATTCTTAGACGCTTGTGATGAAGTTATTGGTGAAGCTTATTCAAAAGCATTAGAAGATTCTAAATTAGTACCTGTTGCTAAGCCAAAAGTAGATATTAAAAATGTTGACTCTACAGGAGTAGAATTCTCTTTTACTATAGTAACTAAACCAGAAGTAAACATAAAAAAATACAAAGGATTAAAAGTTACTAAAGAAAAAGTTAGTGTTACTAAAGAAGAAATAGAACATGAAATTTCTCATATTCTAGAACGTTATACTGACCTTGTTACTAAAGAAGGAAC